>OLOZ01000032.1_pt1 | contig 145130 bp, 122 predicted proteins | sample 1673021 | NCBI WGS metagenome assembly OLOZ01 (sample SAMEA3136747, study PRJEB25190) | human gut metagenome | biome: human gut; feature: human-associated habitat; material: faeces | place: Austria | collected 2013 | reverse complement strand
ATCTACAAGAACCAGATCGAAAAGCATATGAAAGAAGGAAATGTACTGGCATTCGCTCATGGATTCAACATCCACTACAATCAGATACAGCCTGCATCATATCTTGATGTTGTAATGATCGCCCCTAAAGGCCCGGGACATACAGTAAGAAGCCAGTATGTAGAAGGGAAAGGTGTTCCAAGCCTTATAGCTGTTTATCAGGATGCTTCCGGAAAAGCAAAAGACTATGCTCTTGCTTACGCAAGCGGAATAGGTGCAGGACGTGCAGGAATTCTTGAAACTACATTTAAAGAAGAGACTGAAACAGACCTCTTCGGAGAACAGGCTGTACTCTGCGGCGGCGTTACAGAACTTATGAAGGCCGGATTCGATACACTGGTAGAAGCAGGCTATGAACCTGAAATGGCTTACTTTGAATGTATTCACGAAATGAAACTTATTGTGGACCTTATCAATGAGGGCGGATTCGATAAAATGAGATATTCCATCTCCAACACTGCTGAATATGGCGACTACAGAACAGGAACAAGAATCGTTACAGAGGATACGAGAAAAGAAATGAAAAAAGTTCTCTCAGAAATCCAGGACGGTACTTTTGCAAGCGAATTCATTCAGGAATTCAATGCAGGCGGCAGAGCTAAATTCCTGGCAACAAGAAAGAAAGAAGCTTCACATCTCCTCTGCAAAGTGGGCGAAGAGCTCAGAAAGATGATGAGTTGGCTGAAAAAATAGTATATTAAACAGATAAACATAAAAGAGGTTTTGCTATGGCAATTGGTCCTCGGCATTCTGAGCAGACGCATTACAAGCTCATGCCTGCGGAGGTTGCCTCCGCAAAATCTCTTTATTTTATTTTCCGGGAAATATCATCAAGCGATACTTCCAAAAATGCGGAAAACCGGCAAAGCCGGATTTTTACCCGAAAAACAAGAAAGGAAACGAAAAATGAGAAGCGATAACGTAACAAAAGGCGTTGAAAAGGCTCCTATGCGAAGTCTGTTTTACGCCATGGGATATACAAAAGAAGAACTGGAACGGCCTCTCATAGGTGTTGTTTCAGCAAAAAGTGAAGTAGTGCCAGGTCACATCCATCTCGATAAGATAGCAGAAGCCGTCAAAGCCGGAGTAAGAATGGCCGGAGGAACCCCTATAGAGGTTCCTGCCATAGGAGTCTGCGATGGAATAGCTATGGGACATATAGGGATGAAATACAGCCTAGCAAGCCGCGAGCTGATTGCTGACAGCGTAGAAACCATGGCTATGGCTCATGCCTTCGACGGTCTGGTTCTGGTACCTAACTGCGATAAGATCGTTCCCGGTATGATAATGGCTGCCGTAAGAATAAATATACCGACAGTAGTCTGCTCCGGCGGTCCTATGATGTCAGGTCTTGTAAAAGGTGAAGAAACCAGTCTTTCCAAAATGTTTGAGGCAGTAGGCGCAAGAAAGGCCGACCTGATTGATGATGAAGAGCTTCTGGAATTCGAAGAAAACACATGTCCGGGATGCGGATCATGTTCGGGCATGTATACTGCCAACAGCATGAACTGTCTTTCGGAAGCCGTCGGAATAGCTCTTCCCGGAAACGGAACCATCCCTGCGGTAGACGCTGCAAGGATCAGACTCGCCAAACACGCCGGCATGGCTATCATGAATTTAGTGGAGAAAGATATTAAAGCGCGTGACATCATAAATGAAAAATCTTTGAGAAATGCCCTTGCTTGCGATATGGCTCTTGGCTGCTCCTCAAACAGCGTACTTCATCTATTGGCAATAGCCAATGAAGCAGGAGTGGAGCTTAATCTTGATATTTTTAATGAATTCAGCGCAAAAGTCCCTAATCTCTGTCATCTGGCTCCTGCAGGAGGCACTCATATGCATGATCTCAACAATGCAGGAGGTCTCAGAGCAGTATTCAGTGAACTCACTAAAAAAGGTCTCATTGACGAAAGCTTAATAACAGCTACCGGAAAAACTGTAGGAGAAAATATTGAGGGTGCCTGCGTCAAGAATTATGATATAATAAGACCAATAGATAATCCATACAGCGAAACCGGTGGAATCGCCATTATGTGGGGCAACATAGCTCAGGACGGCTGTGTAGTGAAAAGAAGTGCGGTAGCTGCAGAAATGCTTTCTCACAGCGGACCTGCAAGAGTCTTTAACTGCGAGGAAGACGCCATCGCAGCTATTTATGCAGGAAAAATAACAGACGGTGATGTAGTGGTAATCAGATATGAAGGCCCTAAAGGCGGTCCGGGAATGAGAGAAATGCTCAATCCTACAAGCGCACTTGCAGGAATGAAGCTTGATAAAACAGTTGCTCTCATAACAGACGGTCGTTTCAGCGGTGCCAGCAGAGGTGCTTCCATAGGCCATGTCTGCCCTGAAGCTGCTGCAGGCGGAAACATCGGTCTTATCAAAGAAGGGGATATCATAGACATAGATATTCCAAATGCCAAGATAAATGCCAGAGTTTCCGATGAAGAATTCAGCAAAAGACGCAAAGAATATATCGCTCCCGCACCGAACGTAACCGGAGGATGGCTGGCCAGATATATGAGAAACGTATCATCATCCGCTAAAGGAGCTGTTATGGAATAAATACCGCAAGAGATGCCTTTTCAGGCACTCTCGCAAAATTCAGACCAACAGCAATTAGTATAAAGGGAGGTTATGATGTGTAAAACAGCATTTACCGGAGGTCTTCTGATAGACGGCACCGGATCAGCCGCCGTAACAAACAGTCTGGTTCTTATTGATGACGATAAGATTACTTATGCGGGCAAAGCCTCAGACATTCCTGCTGAATACGATATTATCGATATCACAGGCAAAACTATAATGCCGGGGCTTGTGGACGCTCACCTTCATTTTTCAGGTAACCTTACAGAGAATGACAGCGACTGGGTCATGGAGGATAATATCCAGAAAGCTGTTGTCGCAGTACAGCAAGCTCATGAGTGTCTCGAATCCGGTCTGACTACTGTCGGCGAGATCTCAAGGTTCGGTATCCACATCAGAAATATGGTGGAAGCTAAAGTAATGAAAGGGCCGAGAATTATTGCTACAGGTCTTGGTTTCTGTGCGACAGCCGGACATGGAGACTCCCATAAACTTTCTATAGAGCAAAACAAAAATGCTCATCCATGGGCAGAATGTGTAGACGGTCCGTGGGATCTCCGAAAAGCTGTAAGGAGAAGAATACGAGAAAATCCCGATGCTATAAAAATATGGGCAACCGGAGGCGGTATATGGAGATGGGAAATAGGTTCTGATCCCCACTATACCATGGAAGAAATCCAAGCTGTATCCGATGAATGCAAAATGCGCGGCATACCTCTCTGGTCTCACTGTTTCGGAAGTGCCGGCAATTCGGTCAAGGCCGGAGCCGACTTCATCATACACGGATGGGATCTTAATGACGAAACCATAGATACTATGGCGGAAAACGGAATAATGCTATGCCCTACTATAAGTTTCCTTCCGGCATGGTTTGCCACTTACCCGCCAAACTACATACCCGAGCTCCATGATAAATTCCCGGGAGAAACCGTTACGGAAAAAGAATTGAACCGAATATATGATAATCTTCGCAAAGCTTTCTCCAAAGGTGTTTTGCTGACTATAGGATCCGACTCCTTTAATTCTAAAATAACGCCATACGGTGATACTGCTATTGGAGAAATTTACGAATTCATAACTAAAGCCGGTATCAGCGAAATGGATACCATCACAGCAGCTACCCTAAATGGGGCAAAAGCATTGCGAGCAGACGATATAACCGGTTCTCTGGAAGCCGGAAAAAGCGCTGATCTGTTGGTGCTTAAAGAGAATCCGCTCGATGATATACATGCTATATCTGTAGAAAATATGGAAATTATAATGAAAGAAGGAGAATTCGTAAAAAGATTATGATATCTCACTGCTTTCCGTCCAATAATACAGCAGGCGCAACAAAAATAACAAGGGAGATACCGAAATATGTATCTCCCTTTTATAGACTGTCAGTCTCTATATTATAATATTATCATAATATCCTTAAAGAAAAATTTTATAAATGGAGGTCACTATGCAATACACATCTCATTACACGTCTCCTATAGGCGATATCCTTTTGGCAGCAGATGATATCGGCCTTACCGGCCTATGGTTTGAAGGTCAGAAATATTATGCTTATAAACTGGAAGTTCAGCATAAGGAAAAAGAACTGCCAGTTTTAAAGGAAACAAAAAAATGGCTTGATATTTACTTTTCAGGCAAAAACCCTGATTTCACACCTCCTATCCACATGATAGGCTCTGATTTTCAAACTATGGTCTGGAAACTTCTTCTGAAAATCCCATATGGCAAAACTGTTACTTATGGAGAAATAGCCCATAAGGTAGCGGAAGAAAGGGGTCTTCCTCACATGTCCTCTCAAGCTGTAGGAGGAGCAGTAGGTCATAACGAGATTTCCGTTATTATTCCCTGCCACCGTGTAGTCGGATCAAATGGAAGCCTTACTGGATATGCAGGCGGAATAGATAAAAAAATCAAGCTTCTCACTCTTGAAAAAGCAGATATGAATCATCTGTTTATACCAAAGAAAGGTACAGCACTATAAACCGGTACTTTCAGAAAACAGAAAATGGGAGTTCTTAAAGATCAGCTTAAGTCTCCCATATGTTTTATTATTCTTTTATCTTTCCGTCAAGAGTCATAAGAACCTGATATCTCTCAGGGCGTCTGTCTCTGAATGTACATACCTCACGTCTGTATTCTGCCAGTTTATCAAGATCAAATGAAGCTGTTAGAATTTCTTCTGATTTTGTATCGGCTTCAGCGATTTTATTACCCCTGTTGTCAGAAATAAAGGATGCTCCCCAGAATCTTATCGCTGTGCTGCCCATTTCCTCTATTCCGATCCGATTAGATGCCACTATAGGCGTCATATTAGCTGCAGCATGTCCTAACATCACGTTTTGCCAATGATCGTAATCGTCAGGCTCTTTGTGAAGTTCCTCCGGAGGTACGGCAAAAGTCCCGATAGCGGTCGGATACAGCAATATCTCTGCGCCCATAAGTGCCATGGCTCTTGCAGCCTCAGGAAACCACTGATCCCAGCAAATACCGACACCTATTTTAGCATACTTTGTATCCCAAACTTTAAAGCCTGTATCTCCGGGACTAAAATAAAATTTTTCATAATATCCCGGATCATCAGGTATATGAGTTTTCCTGTAAATCCCTAAGTTAGATCCGTCGGCATCTATCACCATAACAGAATTAAATCTGCAGCAGCCGCTCTCCTCGAAAAAACTGATCGGTAAGACTACACTCAATTCCTCTGCCAGCTCAGAAAACCTTTTCAGCATCGGATTATCCTCTGCCGGCTGAGCCAATTTGAGGTTTTCATATTCTACTACCTGCGCAAAATACTGAGTCTGAAATAATTCTTGGATCAAAATGATATTAGCTCCCTGTGACGCCGCCTTTCTTATGAGCCTCTCTGCTACAGCTATGTTTTCCTCCGCATCAGGACCACACGACATTTGAGTGGCCGCTACTGTTACATTTTTCATGCACCTGCTCCTTTCAGATATTTTTATTTTTATAAATTTTACAATATAGATAAGTATTTTAACATACTTATGTTGTCTTCTTTGTTATATTTTTAAAAAATTCTGATTATTCTCATACTATATACATGAATTTTCTTATATGATATAATCAAAAAAAGCAACTAAGACCATTTATTAATTGCAGTGCAAAAATAAGGAGGTATGTTATGCTTCAGGAAATACAATACGAAGATGATCTTCCGGTAAAGGTTCAGGTTCTGCAGATACAGCAATACCCCTGGCATGTACATAACGATATCCAGATAGTATATGTACTGGAAGGCGAAGTGGAACTGAAAATGACTTATGCACGTTATCGCCTTACGAAAAACGATGTTCACTTCATACACAGCGATGATGTTCACGGCTTCCGAACCTTATCCAATAATAACTTAGTTGTTGTCTTAAGTCTTAATATGGATTATTTTTCTAAATATTATCCACATCTGGATGTTCAGGTATTTACCACAAAAGTAAGCGAAAACATCGCCACATATAAAAAACAGCTGGCGCTTAAAGTACATATGTTTTCCATAATTTCTGAACTTCACGGGAAAAAGAAAGGTTATAAAGATAGGATAAAAGAGATCTCCCATGTACTCATAGATGCGCTTTACAAAGATTTCAGAGGTTTCACAGTCAATCTGGAAAGCCGAACATTTGAACATCAGATCTCACATGATCTGGTACAAATAGATCGTATAAGCCGGGTCGTGGGTTTTGTATATATGAATTACCCCTATAAACTGAGCCTGTCATCCATCGCAGAATCCGAAAACATTAACAGTTACTATTTATCCCACCTTTTTCAGCGTCTGGTAGGTGACAGTTTCAGAAATTTTGTCAGCATGGTCAGAGTGGAAATGTCAGAGCCTGAGCTTTTGACTACTGATAATTCCATAGCCCAGGTATCTTCTAATGTGGGGTTTTCCAATGCTAAATATTATGTGGAAAATTTTAAAGAATGGTTCGGATGCCATCCCAAAGAATACAGACAGCTTTACAGAAGCGAAACCATCAGGCAGTCGACATGTCTTGTCAAAGAACTCCCTTTAGACAGTATAAATGACGCTATAGAATCATATGGTGAAATACCGGCTTTCACGGGAGCGGCTCAGCAAATAAAATCCGTTTCTTTTGATCTAAAAAAGGCTTCTCTTCTCCATAGACTGGTGCCTGATGATGAGCTGCCAAAAAAATTCTATCGCAATTACAATCCTCAGCAAGATTGTATAAACTTTTTGAAAACCGTATTAAAAGACCCCGAAGCAAAAAATATGCCGCAGGCATTTATAGACACCGCGGTAAACAGAAACGGGATCTTTACATTCAATAACATGAAAAAACCGCTTTATTATCTGCGCCGATTTCTTTTCGCGCAGTATAATACTGTAGGCGGACACGATGAATGGTACATGATAACAGTCAATGACAGCAATGTTCAGATCTTATTCTTCAATGAAGATGCTGAGAATCCTCAAAATCTTGAATTTGATCTGTTTAATATGCCGGGCAAGTATCAGATAACCGAACATCGCCTCCGAGCGGATTCAAACTGCCTTGATCTATGGAGGCAGATGGAATACAAATCTGATCTGACTGAAAATGAAAAACAACAGATACAAGAGATGTCGGCTCCACGCATACTATGGAAGACCGTCTCTTCCTCAGGAAGTTTTACCTACTCGGCGAAACTTGATCCTCTTGATATAGTATTTACGGAAATTAAAAAAACTCAATAATTTACTTTCGTACATAAAAACGGAACCACAGACACTGGTTCCGTTTATTATATTTTATTTCTTTTTTCTCTGTTTCACACATTCACTGAGCAGGTACTCCACTTGACCGTTTATAGATCGGAAATCCTCTTCCGCCCATGCGGCTATATCGTTCCAAAGTCCTGAAGATAATCTCACGATCATCTGTTTTTTCGTCTTTTCCTTATCTTTAACAGCTTTTTCTCTTTTTTTAATCTCATCTTCCAGCCTCTTGATTTTTTCAAGCCGCTGCTGCAGCTGTTCTTCTTTTTTGTTTATATCATTGGACATCTGATTACCTCCAGGCTATAAACCATATCAAATATTTTAATATATACTTCCGCTGTTTACAACCGGCTGAGGATCTTTGTCTCCGCAAAGAACTACTAACAGATTAGATACCATGGCTGCTTTACGTTCATCATCCAGAACCACAAGTTCATCATCTTCCAGTTTATCAAGAGCCATTCTGACCATACCTACCGCACCTTCAACGATTTTCTCTCTTGCAGCAATTGTTGCGGCAGCCTGCTGTCTCTTAAGCATAGCAGCCGCTATCTCTTCTGCATATGCCAAATGTGTAATCCTTACCTCCAGTATCTCAATTCCGGCGCCTTTCACCTTTTCCTGCAGTTCTCCTTTCATATTCTGAGCAATCTCCAGACTCGATCCCCTGAGAGTCATCTCATCGTTTTCCTGATCTATAGTATCATAAGGATAAAGTCTTGCCGTGTTTCTTATAGTTGAGTCACACTGAGTTGACAGATACTCAAAATAATTCTCAATATTAAAAACAGCTTTGGTTGGATTAGATACGTGCCAAATAACTATAGCACCTATAATAACAGGATTACCCTGAACATCATTTACTTTCTGCTGTCCGTTATTTAAAGTCATTGTCTTTGTGGATACCTTTTTGCTCATGGTCCTGCCTTTTTTATGTCCGTCTTTTTTTGCGGATTCACTTATTTCGGCTATGAGGCCGTCTACAGTTCCGGCCACAGTCGGATTGAACCCTGTAGCAAAAGGATTGACAAAAAAGAATCCATCTTTCTTTATGGTTCCGTAATATTTACCAAACAGAGTAAGAACTAACGCTTCATTTGGATTGACTATCTTGAGCCCTGCCATTAAAATACAAAGCACCACTATCAACAGTATCCCTGCTGCTACAAACACACCTGTCATATCTACAAAAAAAACAGGTCCTGCTATACACAAGGCAACTCCGGCTAAAATACCGATTATAATGATGAAAAGCATTGCCATCCCCGACATAGGATGAAGTTCTTTTTCTGTAATATTGTTCTTGATCAGATTATTGTTAGTTTCCATATTTTCTCCTCCTTATTAGATCCCGAACTTTATCGCTATTATTTAATGATATCATTTTGATATCATCATTATATCTTATTATATCTTAATGTCAAGAGAAATCTTATAAAATTATTTGTTATAAAAAAACTGACAACTCAATGTCAGTTTCTTCATTTCATACCATATATACACTTATCTTAAGCTCTTCCCAATTGATTATTTCCGTAACACAGACACATACCTTACGCTCCAGCCATTTATACATGTCATGACCCGTCCTGAATCTTACCGTACCTTTGAAATAATACTCATCAGGATCTACGTGATCACCCTCCATAAGTCTTTGTTCCACACAATCTTCCATATTGAGAAAAGCTCTCATCTCCATTATTATATAAACTCCGTCATCCGTTTTGAGAAGAAGCGTAGACTCTATATCGTTGCTGCCGGCAATAGGTGTATATGTGATTCCCATACCGGTGGGCATAACCTGTCCTTTTATATCTTTTCCCGAAAAAGATCCTTTATCGGAGGGAGAAACTAATGTATCTCCCCTGCACGTTATTCCCATATTTATATCATTTTGCTGAATAAGATTTATATCAAAAATTTTTCTCATGACACCCCTCATTTCAAATATTTTCAAGGCTGCCCTTGATAAGCTTACCGTCAAATACTACAGCTTCTACTCTTATATCTTTGATTTCATCTTCTGAAACTTCAAACGGATCCTTATCAATCACTACAAAATTAGCAAGTTTTCCTGCACTTAAAGACCCCATCTTATCCTGCCATCTCAGTTGTCTCGCACCATTTATAGTATATCCTTTAATAAGTACATCCATATCAAGCCTTGCAGATGCTTCCGGTCTCATACTTTCAGGATATTTAGCAGGATCAAGCGGAAATTCAGGATCTACTCTTGTTGCCGCCACCTGCATACCAAAAAAAGGATATGCTCTGTGCATCTCATACGCCGTGACTACATCACTGGAAAAAGATACCATAGCGCCGCTTTTTATCATAGGATTAAACTGATACATCCTGCGCCATTTTTCCTCCGTATAGTAATTCATAGCTTCTTCGCCGAAATATCCTCCCGACCAGTGGCAGCTCCAGTTTATGAAAATACCCAACTTTGCAGGCCTTTTCATATCTGAGGGGTCTACTATTTCGCAGTGTGCAAATACCGGTCTGCAAATCCACGGTTCACCGTTTTCTGCGGCCGTTTTCTGCGCCTTCTCCACAGCGTCGCATCCTACTTTAAATGCTCTGTCTCCCACCATATGTATATGAAGATCAAGACCCTCTCTATTGCAGAGAAGAAAGCATCTTACAAGCTCATCTTTTTCCATCATGATTTCTCCGTAATTGCCGGGATCATGGATATGCTCATGAAGAGAAGCAGAGTTTCCACTTTCATTAGTCCCATCTAAAAAAAGCTTCATGGTATTAAATTTTATATGTTCTGTGGTATAAAGTCTCTGATATTCTCTGAGCTTATCAATTTTCTCAGGCAGATCCTCATATCTCCAAAACCTTACTGAAGCATCATAATAGACAAACAATTTCCCTGCTCTATCCATTTCATACACTGTCTGTATCTGCCTGTCGTTTTCTATAAAGGCATCAAAAATAGCTGTTATACCACTTTCCATCATGAGTTCAAAAAAAGGAGCCATTCTTTCTTCTGTAAGTTCTTCAGGCGGTGCCCATCCTATAGCGTTAAACATGTTATCAGCAAAATGTACCCATGCCATTTCTTTTACCCAGCCTGTCGGATTTCCTTGCCTATCTCTCACAAAGACCTCCAGCGCGCTGGGATTCGGCGTATCCTTATCAACCCCGAGAAGTTCCATCATCTTCGTATTTATCCAGCACAAATGCTCTCCAAAATCCTGACACAGTACAGGTCTGTCTGAAATGGCTTCGTCCAGCAATTCCTTTGTAGGGCCATTCTCATCAAACATTGAAGTAGGATAATATTCAAAGTATATAAAAGGCATCTCTTCCCTGGGATGTTTACGGCCGTATTCTCTTATAAAATCAAGAAGCTCAGTTACATTCTCTGTCCAGGGAAGTTTCACATGCCATGTGCTTCTGGAGCACATACCCGGATGTATATGACTGTCTACAATTCCCGGAAGTACGGTCCTGCCTCCAAGATCATAGATTTTAGATGCCGCTGTATATTTTTCCGCACCCCTCAGGCTACCCGCATATACTACTTTACTTTCGTCTACAACTATAGCATCTACATTGTTCTTACCTTCCAATGTATAAATTTTAGCGTTTTTTAATATGTACATCTTTTCACCGCCTTTTCAGCTTTTATTTTTACGTCGTTTATTCAATGTCCATCTCAGGAGGCAATTTCCTGAATCCTTTAGTTTTTACGGCCAGTATGACAATTCCCACTGCCAGCCAGATGATACCTATTATCTTAGCGGCAGCCGCCATATTAAGCCACAGGTATACACATATAACAGTAGCAATAAGAGGCAATGCGCCATAATTAAAGATGGCTTTTCCTCCCCGAATCCCCTTTTTCCTGAAAAAGTAGAAAGGAACTGAGATATTTACAAGAATAAAACCTGTCAATGCTCCGAAACTTACCAGCTCCACTCCGCCTAAAATATTATCAGTAAAAAATAATGCTACAAGTCCGATAAGTCCTACGATTATCAAATTATAAAGCGGTACGCCTTTCTTACTCATATGGCCGAATATCTTTTTAGGCAGTATGTTGTCACGTCCCATATTATACATGATACGTATAACAGCGGCCTGACCCGACAAAGCACAGGCTACACTTCCTATATTATCTACTACCAGAAACATGATATCCATATGAGGTATAGTCTGTATTCTAGCAAGAAGCTCAAATATTCCTGAATCCGGATCTGTAATCTGCTGATACCCCACAGGCCACATAGCCTGAGCTATATATGCGATGAGCGTAAACACCAGCCCTGCACCCAGACACACCAGAACAATAGCTCTCGGTATATCTTTTTTCGGGTGCTTAGCTTCTTCCGACAATGTAGATACCGCATCAAAGCCAAGAAATGATACACAAAGAATAGCAGCCGGATAAAGAACAAGCCGAAACTCAAACACATCAGGATTGTAAAAAGCCGTACCGTCAATCAGCCCGTTAGCCGTTCCATCAATACCGCCCCTGGCAATAGTAACGATTCCCACTGCTACAAACAATGCCATCATCAAGAGCTGAGCTATGACTATTACTGTATCAACTTTGGCAGCCATACTTATCCCCATAGCATTGATGACGAAAAGCAGTGCTACCAGAAGGATAACCCATGCCCATGCAGGAACCGCAGGTACATATGTTTCCATGTATATGGCAACACACAAAATACATATCATAGGCAGCAAAAGATAATCTAAGAGCATCACCCAGCCTGCAGCAAACCCGAAATGAGGATTCAGAGATTTTTGCACATAAACGTATGCAGAACCCGACTTCTGGAACTCCTTCGACATATTGGCATAACTAAATGCCGTAAAGAACATAGCTATCGCCGTAATGACGAAACAAGTCGGATACATACCTTCTGAGGCCACGGACAATGGACCATAGTAATTGAATACCACTGTCGGAGCCATATATGCAAGTCCGAAAATAATCAAAGAGCCTAATCCCAAGACCTTTTTGAATTCACCGCTTTGTTGTTTTTCACTATTCACTGTTTTACACCTCCCAGTATTTTCGATATATTCAGAATATACCGAAAGGATCTTTTAAACAATGCCGGTTTATTGACGTTTTTTATATTTTTTACATGAAAACATCAATAAATCTTACAAGTTCAATTCGGGCGGCAGAATTCTAAAACCTTTTGTCTTTATTCCCAGAACCACCAGCCCTACAGCTATCCATGAAAATCCCACAAGCTTACCGGCCGTAGGAAGACTCAGCCAAAGATATATACACACTGCAGCTGCTATGGCAGGGATTACAAGATTCCTTAACACAGCTGCGCCCGATCGCTCTTTATCCTTAACCCAAAATCTCATTATGACACATATATTAGTCAGTATAAATCCCAATAATGCGCCGAAGCTCACTAATGACATGGCATTGGTAAGGCTATCCTGAAAAAGTATGGCAGTAAGGCCAACCGCTGCAGTAAGTAGTATATTTTTAGAAGGTGTTTTGAATTTAGGATGAACATAACCGAAAAACTTTTTAGGAAGAAATCCATCTCTGCCCATCCCCAAGAGAATACGAGCCGTAGCTCCCTGCCCTGCTATACAGCAGCCTATAGATGCCAGTGTATTTATGAGAATGAATATGGTATTCATCCATCCTATACCAATATGAATATTAAATTCTGTTATAGCAGTATCAGGATCATTGATAGCTCCCGGCGCATATGGCCATCCGCAATTCATAAAATATGCTACGATAAAAAACTCTATAGCTGCGCCGACACATATGAGAATCACTGCTTTAGGCATATTTTTTTCCGGGTTAATGGTTTCCTCTGAATATGTAGTCACCGAATCAAAGCCTACAAACACTATAGCCATGATTCCGGCCCCCGTCATGAGCGCGCTGAAGTCAAAAAGCTGAGAATTATATACAGCCTCAGAATAAAGAAGCGTCCCTGATCCTCCGCCTCCCATGACAAATTTAATAATAAATATCACTGTTACTATAAGCGCTATTATAGGAGCCGCAACATTAATGTTATTAACTATAGACGCTATTCCCACGCCGACATAATTGCATATGGCAACAAATACTACTGCAATTATTATCCATCCCCACACAGGAACAGCAGGAATCATTATGTTAAGATAAAGTCCGCATCCAAGGTAACATGTCATAGGCAGCAGTAAATAATCAAGCATCAGCGCCCACCCTGATATGAATCCTAACTTGGGTCCTATGGATTTGCTCACATAACTGTACACCGATCCGGCTACAGGATATTTTCTGCACATTTTAGCATAACTGAGTGCAGTAAGAGTCATAGCAATCCCTGCTACTATCAATGTCAAAGGAAAATGCCCTCCGGTAAGGACATTTATAATCCCATAGTACATCAGTACACATGCCGGACACAAATACGCCAGCCCCTGACATACCAAAGTAGGCAGCCTTAGCACCCTCTTAAGTTCTGTTCTTTCAGCTACATTTTCATTATATCTTGCTTCCATAACAAACCTCCTATACAAATACGCTTTAACATATCTGATTGTCTTTTTCGTAAACAACCTTTCCTTTGAACAAGGTTTTATCTACCTTAACAGCATATATCTCATCTATGGGCACAGCCTCTATATCTGAATCAAGAACAGCTATATCAGCTGACTTTCCGGCTTCTACAGAACCTGTTATATCTTCGGCAGACATTTGATAAGCTCCGTTTAACGATAATGCTTTCACAGCTTCCCATAAAGTTGCCGGTTTTTCATTACCCAACACCATATCTTTAAACTTATGATAATCCGGCGCCTCAGGAAAAACTTTTCTTGTCATGGCACACTGTATTTCCTGCATTGTATCCGGAGGAGGTGTTACAGGAAAATCCGTTCCGAAAGTTACCGTTATCCCTCTATCCAAAAGAGCTCTGAGAGGATATGCATTCTCTGCTCTTTTCTTTCCAATCATAGGCACCATGGCTTCTATATCTGAGTCATATACCATCCACCTGGGCTGGCAGTTTGCTATTATATGATTCTCAGCCATCAATTCCATATCTGCGCTTCGAGTTAGCATGAGATGAGCGATCACATTCCGAAAACCTTCATTTTTGTCTTTCAGAAGAAGCTGAGCTTTACTCAAACATTCCGCACTCTGTCTTACGGCATTATCCCCCATAGCATGCACGTGTATATCAAAGCCTGCTTTCATGGCTTTATATGCTGTTTTCGTAAACTCTTCATCGCTCCAGTAAAGAGGTTCATTATAATCATCAGGCAGCCCGTTTTCTTTAATAAACTTTTTATCGTAAGAATCTATCAAAGAAAACATTCCCTCAGCAAATATCTTTACAGTATCTATACGAAAATCATCGCCTACATTATCCATACCTCTTCTTTTAATAGCTTCCGGCAGTTGGCTGTCGGCTTTTCCCGGCTCCATCAGATAAACACCTCTTATTCTGACAGTAAGCTTTCCTTCCAGAGCAAGTTCTTTAAAAGCAGTTCTGGCATTATCACTATGCATACAATCCTGTACCAAAGTCACCCCGTATTTATTAGCGTAGTCTTTCTGATAGTGAAGAAATGCCTCCTTATACTTTTCAACGGAAAAATCATAACCCGGCACATTAAGTTTAATGAGGTTCATGGCTTCGGGATCATTAAAGATGCCTTCAGGAAATCCATCTGCTTCTCTATATATCTTTCCTGCATATACGTCAGGTGTATTCTCGCTGATTCCCGCTATTTCTATAGCCTTTGTATTAACCCACAGATTATGCTGGCAGAAAGATTCAAGTATAACCGGTCTGTCACTGCATATCATGTCTATATCATGTCTCGTAGGCATTCTGTCTGCCGTAAAATTCCCCATCACCCAGCCGGTGCCTCTTATAAGAACTTCTTCCGGGTTTTTATCCACAAAATCTTTCAGTCTTTTCATGTATTTATCTATGATGTCTGTGCCTGATTCTCCCTCCTGTATATATATACCGAAAAGATCACATCCGGAATAGGCGCTTGCCGCTATGGACGGATGGCAGTGAGCATCACACAGCCCGGGAAGGATGGTATTGCCATGACAGTCGATCACCTCTGTGTCCGCAGATATATAATTCTGCAGATCTTTCTCTATTCCCGTCTTTAATATGAGCCCATCCTTTATCAGCACTGTATCGCCGTCTGTTTTCTTCCCGTTTTTATCAACAGAATATATTTTTCCGTTTATCAGCGCTGTATCTGCAAATATCATATTATTAACATCCTTTCTTTCTTTTGTTGGAATAATTTTATTCTTATTTTTCTGATAATTCTATATACTTTTTCGTCTGTCTTTTGTATAATTTAGTAGAAAAACATATATAAATATGGAGATTGTATTTTATGAAACAAAATCAAAACTTTGATATGATCCCGAAGACACCTGCCGGGATATCCATTTACTCAGTGACACAGCAAGCACCTCATCATCATAAAGGATTCCTTGAAATAATATACTGTCTGAAGGGCCCTGTTACCATATACACCAGACTGCAGGATATCACGCTAAAAGAGGGCGATATCATATCATGTGACCCTTTCGACATTCACTACCTTAGTTGTGACAGAGAAAATCTGCTGGTCTCCTTTTACTTTGATTTGACGGATCCTGTATTTGAAAAACCGGATTTGGAAAGAATATATTTTATATGTGAACCCCTTACGACACCACAGTCAAAACAGCCGGAACTTCAAAACCTCAAAAGGCTGCTGCTGACTATGCTGTATTTTTACTGTTTCCCACATCCCGGATTGTCTGTAAGCAATATCATAACGAGATTTGCTGTAGAAGTTATACAAATGATGCTAAATCATTTTCACTACTTCTATTTCATAGCCAATTCAACAGAATACTCTGATGAGATGAAGGACAGATTTGAAAGTATCATAATTTATATTGATAAAAATTACTCAAAAAAAATCACACTGAAAAAACTGTGTGATATCAACCATTTTAATTATAAATATCTTTCCCGTTTTTTTAAAAAAACATCCTTCGTGGGATTTTCCAAATTTGTAAATGACATAAGAGCATACAAAGCAGCAAGTCTACTTCTTGAAACTGACAAAAATATTTCCGATATTGCCTATGAAGTAGGTTTTTCCTCACCGCTCTATTATTATCGAGTTTTTGAAAAATGGAATGTAACGACACCTAATCGATACCGCAGAAAACTGCATGAGCTGAAATCTTCAGCAAAAGAAACCATATACTACAATGTCGAAACAAAAAAAGAAGACCTGGAGCACTTTATCGCCTTCCATTTCGCCAAACTGCAAGTTCCCGAGCTTTGGCTCTCTCCCTTCGTTCCTTATAAAGGGCTTCCCATAGAATAAGACGTAAAATTTATTTTGGACACAAATCCAAATCACAACATAAAATCATCAAAACCTATAATATTTTACCATCAGAATAAAACAGATATGTTTCCATATAATGATCAGTCAGAAGCTTTTCGAGTATATCCTTTGTATCTATGATATCCAGATATCTTATCTTTTCTTCTGATACTTTTCCATACTGTTCTCTAAACTGTTTCGGAGTACACTTATACCACCGCTTAAAGGCCGAATAGTAATACTTGACATCAGAAAACCCACATTCCTCTGATATTTCAAGTATTGTTTTATTAGTTCTGAGCAGGTAAGTTTCAGATTCATTAGCTCTGATATAACTCATCATACCGCGAAACCCTACGGACATCTTTCTCAGATATTCAGACATATATCCTTCCGTAAAATTAAATCTGGCCGCAATATCCCCTATACAAACTTTCTCTTTCATATGACTGTGTAGATAATCATTTATCTCGTGGAGTTTCGCAAGCCCTTTTTTATCTCCGGCCCCGGCTCCGGCGTGAAAAAAGAATATATCAAACCTCTCTACAAACATATCCACGATACGTTCTGAGGCTCCTGCCACTTTTTCCGCAGACCCGTTTTCGGAAATAAATTTGAGAAGCGCAATCAGCATACCTTTGAGCCGCCGATGTTCCTCCCTGGGATAATCCATAGCCGTTTCAGCCAACCCCTCACACACAAACAAGTTATTGCATATAAAAGGATATTTGCTCTTATAACAGGCAAGATCAAAATAAAACGAAACCAGAAGATTATTCCCATCTCCATAAAGATAATAAGCATCTCTGTCAACAGAAATATATTCTCCGGCATGTAATGTAAACTCCTCATAAGCATATGAAAACCTTACTCTGCCTTTAAGGCAAAATATAATTTCCAAAATCCCTCTATCATTTATTTTTGTAGGAGCTTCTTCTACTGAGTAAACACTTATGCTCAAAGGTGTATCCCCAATTCTCCTGATTTTTTCAGCCATTCCTTACTTATCTCCTCCATCTGACAGCTTCTCACAGATATTTTTGAAATACTTACAGCAGGATGATAACATCATAGCTGCGGCAAGAGCTTGCTCATCTTCTGAGAGATCCTCTCCGCATTTTATATGTCTATTTACAAATTCTTCCGCAGCCTCAGAAAGTCTGCCGTCTTCCGCTTCGCAGAAATCATATACCTTCCTGTAGTCTACTGCATCTTCCTGCTGAGGCATCAGCCCTTTGATGTCGCTCAGTGGAATATTCTGTTTAAGATTCATGATGAAGAGAATTTGTATTATCTGCTCCTTACTGTATTTTTTTCCTTTAAGGGGCTTTATTAGATGTTCTTTGCTGTAATTATTTATCATTGTCTTGGTAACCTCTTTCTCTGATGTCAAAGAAAGCAACTGATCCATATAAAGATCTATCTCCGGTATTTTGCTGCTCACAATAGGCTTTTCCCATAAATTCATGTCTTTCGAAATTTTCATGTCTTCGCTCCTTGTTTTCATATCATGCCAAAAATAACATATTAATCTGCCAAATAATTTAGCAGTATGGTTTTGTTCTATATTACAGAAAAAATTATTATTTTGCAATATAGGGTTGATAAAATCATTTTATATGTTACTATAATATGCAATACATAGTTTTAAAAACCATATATCGCATATTATAATTCTATATAAAGGAGTTCGCAAAAATGCCAAAATTATTTTCAAAAGCCAGAGATCCAATGAGCTGTTACACACATTTTATCGGAGCAGTACTATCTGTTGCAGGAATAATCATAATGCTGATAAAAACGGTGCAGCACCCCTTTACTGCGGTACAGTTCACCGGCATTGTATTCTGTCTGTCCTTAATAGGATTATACAGCGCCAGCAGCGTATACCATTATGTATCAGGGCCGGAATCTATCGTGAAAAGGCTGAGAAAACTTGATCATTCCATGATATATGTACTGATAGCAGGATCTTATACCCCTCTGCTCTACCAGATCCTTCAAAATCCGCAGAAAACCATTCTCCTAACTGCTATCTGGGTAATAGCTGCCGTAGGCATAATAATGAAACTCTGCTGGATGAATGCACCAAGATGGCTCAGTACTGTTCTTTATATATTAATGGGATGGTTTATTGCCATAGATTTTTCAGCGCTGAAAAGTCTTTCCGGAGAAACACTTTTCTTTCTTATTTCCGGTGGTGTACTTTATACCATAGGGGGAATCATCTATGGCATTAAAAAACCAAACATCAGGAAAATGTTTGGTTTTCATGAGATATTTCATATATTCGTCGTACTGGGCAGCATATGTCATTATTTTATGGTAATATTCATGATATAAAATCTACTGCGGCGTCTGCTGCTTAGCGTCGGTTCTTTTTCCTACCACGAAAAATCTTCCGTCATCAGTATGATAAGCGCAGGTAGACAGCGTTACCAGCTGATCTCCGTACTCGGCAGTAACTCCTGTATCATAAGCTGATATAGATTTTACGCCTTTTACATATTCATTGAAATCAGACCTGGAAGTTATTCCTGCATACTGATAATATTTGAATTCATTTGAATCTTCGGGATATATCTCCGTATACCCTGCTGCCAGCACCTCGTAAGTACCCTGACCTCCTTTGTATATAGTATCAAATCTGAAGGTCCTATGTTCATTAAAAAATTCTTTGTCCTCATATTTCAAAAGATCATGAAACATCGTTCCGTTTTTCATATTATGTCCGTAAATAAGAAAATTGGATGTCGGTACGAATATATCGCTGGTTGCGTCCATAAATGGAGTCCCCGAAGATGTACTCTCCTTGTCGAACCCTCTTCGGATATAGTACTCCGGATCACTCTGAGTCTGCATCACAGGATAGTCTATCTTCGTATCTTCGACAGTCACCCATCCTATGATATCCCCGTTGGCAAGATACAGATCCGCATATTTTCCCATTACTGTACCTTTGTCAGTGATAAGATCCTCCCTTTCCGTCTGAAGATCTTTCAGATCCTCAAGAGCATTCTGCTCTTTCATCCCGTTAATAAAATAGTCTGCAAGAACACCCGCTGAACCTATAAACACTATCAGACATATTATCAAGATTATTTTTCTTCCTAAACCCATATTTTATGTCCCTTTCATAAAATCTTGCTTTATTTGCTCAATTCATTCATGCTGAACAGTTTAATGCCATTTGATGTCAATACATCTATAGCCTTCTGAGGATCCTCAACTTTTATCATAATTACTGCCTCATCATCCTTAGCCTTGATAGTAGAATAAATATAATCTACACCTATATCATTATCAGCAAGTATCTTAAGAACTTTATGAAGACCTCCCGGTTTATCTTCCAAAGATACTGCCACGACTTCTGTAATGCTGGCAGTAAAACCTGCTTTTTTCAATATTTCCGTAGCCACCTCCGGGTCCGGAACAATGCATCTTAGAATACCGAAGTCAACAGTATCAGCAATGGTACTTGCCTTGATATCGATATTGTTATCGGCTAAAATCTTTGTTAAGTCCGCCAGCCTTCCCGTTGTGTTTTCTACAAACACCGACATCTGCTTAATTAACATTTTAATTCCTCCTTTATCCCTTAAAGGTTTCTCGAATCTTTAACTCTAACGGCTTTGCCTTCGCTTCTCGGCAATGTTCCTTCATTGAGGAACTTGACTTTACAGCCGATGCCCAGCATATCTCTCAATGAGTGATCAAGTCTTCCTCTGAGTTCTTCTATAAACTTTATGTTGTCTATGGCAAGTCCGGAAGCCAGCTCAACCTCAAGATCAAATGTGTCTTTATTATTTTCTCTTCCCACATAAATCATATAGTTTATCGTAAGCTCCTCAAACTTAGATATCACTTCTTCTATTTGTGAAGGGAATACGTTAACTCCCCTTATAATAAGCATATCATCAGTTCTTCCCAGAATCTTGCTCATTCTGACCGTAGTCCTTCCGCAGCCGCACTTTTCCCTCATCAGATAACAGAGATCTCTTGTTCTGTATCTTACCATAGGAAAGCCCTCTTTTCCAAGTGTCGTGAATACCAGCTCGCCTATTTCTCCGTCAGGCAATGGCTCAAGAGTTTCCGGATCTATTATTTCAGGATAAAAATAATCCTCCTGCACATGCATTCCTTCATTCTCATCACAGCTGATGGAAACTCCCGGACCTACGATTTCTGTAAGGCCGTAAATATCATAGGCCTTTATTCCCAGACCTTTCTCTATGCTTTCCTTCATTCCCTGAGTCCACGGCTCCGCACCGAAGATTCCCGCTCTCAGCGGCAGATCAGCCGGATCTATTCCTTCCTTTGCAACACCTTCAGCTATGGTAAGGGCATATGAAGGCGTACATGCCAAAGCCGTACTCTTCATATCCTGCATAAACATTATCTGCTTTTTGGTATTGCCGCTGCTCATGGGAATAACCGTAGCTCCAATGGTTTCCGCTCCGATATGCGCTCCCAGACCTCCTGTAAAAAGACCGTATCCGTAAGCAACCTGAACCACTGATTTACTGTCCTGTCCTGCACTTGCCATAGCTCTGGCTACACATTCTCCCCAGATTTCCAGGTCTTTCCTCGTGTAACCTGCAACTTTAGGCTTGCCGGTCGTTCCTGATGAAGCGTGTATCCTCACTATTTCTTCCATGGGTTTTGCAAAGAGTCCTGTCGGATAATTTGCAGCAATATCCTCTTTTGTTATGAAAGGTAATTTTCTTATGTCGTCTAAGGATTCTATATCCTCAGGCTTAACACCAGCATCATCCATTTTCTTTCTATAGTAAGGCACATTGTCATACTCATATTTTACGGTTTCCTTTAATTTTTTTAATTGCAGAGCTCGCATTGTTTCACGATCTGCGCATTCTATTTCCTTATTCCAAATCATTCTGCAACTTTTCCTTTCATTTGTCTGTCCGCCTTAGGCGATCGTACAGGCTTTTTTAAGATTTATGCGTTTCTTCCCATTTCAAACGCTTTTTTATTCAGTTCTACAAACTTTGGTTTTACATTCTCCTCGATAACCTTGATCCACGCAGCTTCATCAAAAGGAAGATCCTTTGAGGCTGCTCCCAGAAGAACCACATTCACAGCTTTGACACTTCCGCATTCTTCTGCTATCTCAAGAGCATTAAAAGCTTTAATAGTACCGGCCTTTTCCCGAAGTGTCTGCATGATATGCTCCGGGTACTTATCCTGTCCGAGAATCACTGGCATAGGAAGAATTTGCTGTGTATTAACATACATAGTTCCTCCTTTTTTAAGATAAGGCAGCCATCTGTATGCTTCCAACTCTTCAAAGGCAATTATGACATCAGCATCTCCCTCTTCTATTAGAGGGGAATTTACTGTATCTTCACTTATTTTTACATGAGTAACTACACTTCCGCCTCTTTGTGCCATTCCGTGTACTTCGGAAAGTTTTACATCAAAACCCTTTGCCAAAGCGAGATTGCCCAGAAGCACGCTGGCAAGCAATGTTCCCTGTCCGCCTACACCTACTATAAGTATATTTGACTTATTCATGCTATTTGTCCTCCTTTGCTTTTGAATCTATCTCTATAGCGTCGAAAGGACATACCTCTGCACAAAGCTCACAGCCTACACATCTATCCGGTACTATGAACGGTCTGCCGTCCTTTTCCTCGATAGCAGGACATCCTATCTTCATACACATCTTGCAGTTCTTACACTTATCAGTAACAGTGTAAGGGATATCCGGCTGTTTTACTATAAGAGCACATGGTCTCTTTGTTATTATGACAGATAATTCGCCTCTCTCCGTTTCAGTCTTTATTACTTCTTCCAGTTCCTTGATCTTAAACGGATCTATCTCTGTTATATGTTTCACTCCGCAGGCTCTGCACATTGCCGCAATATCTATCGCCGGAGCTTCATCGCCCTGCGCGTTTTTTCCTGTAGACGGATTATCCTGGTGACCTGTCATGCCGGTGATTCTATTATCCAAAATTATCACTGTTCCTTTAGATCCATTATAGTTCATATTAACAAGGCCTGTAATTCCCGAATGGAAGAATGTAGAATCTCCCAAGACAGCCACTACATCCTTGCTGTCGCCTATGGCCTTTTCAAAACCGTGGGCCATTGTGATGGAGGCCCCCATGCAAAGGCATGCATCCATTGCCGATGTCGGAGGAAGTGAACCCAGAGTATAACATCCAATATCGCCAAGTACGGTTTTCTTAAGCTTGCTCAATACGTGAAAAAGACCTCTGTGAGGGCATCCTGCGCATAAAAGAGGCGGTCTTCCCGGAACATTGTCGATCTCTATGGTTTCTGCCACAGGCATACCGAAAGCTGCTCTTATCATATTAGCGCTGTACTCACCCTGTATAGTAAACATATCCTTACCGCCGGCCAGCTTCACACCCATAGCTCTTATCTGTTCTTCAAAATAAGGATTTCCTTCTTCTATAACATAAAGTTTATCGACTTTTGAAGCAAAATCCTCTATCAGCTTCTTCGGAATAGGATTGATAAGTCCCATTTTCAGTACGCTGACCTCCGGAAGAGCTTCCTTAACATACTGATAACAGATCCCGCTGGTAATGATTCCTATGGAAGTGTCATTAATCTCCACTCTGTTGATATCCATGGTATTACTATCTTCAGCTATCCGGTTCATGCGTTCTTCCTGGATTATATGTAACTTTTTGGCCATAGCAGGCATGGCAACGTACTTCTGTATATTTTTTTTATATGGAATCCTGTCTTTTTCAACTCTCTGTCCCATTTCAACTATCCCTCTTGAATGGGACAGCCTCGTATTTGATCTCAGAAGCACTACTGTATCATACTTTTCACTGATCTCATAAGCAAGTTTCATATAATCCTTACATTCCTGAGCATTTGCCGGCTCCAGCATAGGAACTCCGGCGCTTCTTCCGTAATATCTTGAATCCTGCTCATTCTGACTGGAATGGCACCCGTTATCATCAGCCACCAGAATCACAGCTCCCCCTGTAACACCTGTGTACGCCGCTGTGAAAAACGGATCAGCCGCTACATTCAGACCTACGTGTTTCATACATGAAAGAGAACGCACGCCCCCTATGGAAGCTCCTACAGCAACTTCTGTACCCACCTTCTCATTAGGCGCCCACTCCACATGAATTTCATTGTATTTTGCTAAATTTTCCGTTACCTCTGTACTGGGAGTCCCCGGATATGATGACACGACTTTAACGCCGGCCTCATAGGCTCCTCTCGCAAAGGCTTCATTGCCCAGCATAATTTTCTTTTCCATATCTGTATCTTCTACCTTTCTTTTCCATTGAACCGCCGGCGGCGACTTTTCGGACTGCGCCTACCCGGCTTTTCTGTTTACTACTTATGTGTTCTCTTGTCTATTACTTTCTTTCCCTTACCTTCATATCTCGGCAGTGTTCCCGGTGTAACCAATGTTATCTTGGCATCTATATTGAGAACCGATTTTATATTATGCCTTATTTTAGCTCTCAGGTTTTCCAGTTTATTATAATCATCAAGCAGCGAAGCATCAGAGAACTCTATTCTTATCTCTATTCTGTCAAGATAGTCCTCTGTAGTCACTATGATCTCATAAAATGGCTCTATCTCATTCATAGCCATTATCACAGACTCTATCTGAGAAGGGAACACATTGACACCTCTGATAACCATCATATCATCTGTACGCCCCTGTACTTTGTTCATTCTCATGGACGTCCTTCCGCATTCACACGGCTCATCATTCAGCCATGTAATATCCCTTGTTCTGTATCGGAGCATAGGGAAAGCCTCCTTAGTAAGAGTTGTTATAACAAGCTCTCCCTTATCCCCCGTGGGCAGAGGCTCCAGCGTATCAGGATCTATTATTTCCGAGATAAACTGATCTTCAGCGATATGCAGTCCCTTTTTAAGATAGCACTCTCCCGAATATCCCGGTCCCCCCACTTCCGAAAGACCGTAATTTTCCGTTGCCAATATACCCAGCTGAGCTTCGATTTTCGCTCTCATTTCTTCTGTATGACCTTCTCCTCCAAAAAGGGCAAGTCTCAGTTTTATAGTATCCTTATCTATACCTTTTTTCTCTATTTCATCAGCCAGATACAATGCGTATGAAGGGGTTGCTATGAGAATTGTACTTCCGAAATCCTGCATGAGCATTATCTGTCTGTCAGTATTGCCGCTGGACAACGGAACTACCATCGCTCCTATCTTCTCCATCCCGTAATGCAGTCCGAATCCTCCTGTGAACAGGCCATATCCGAAAGCAATCTGCACTATATCATCGGCAGTTCCTCCCGCCGCACAGATAACCCTTGCCATAATCTCTGACCAATTATCCAGATCATTTCTTGTATAGCCTACAATCTTAGGTTTGCCTGTCGTTCCCGATGATCCATGAACTCTTACCACATCTCTCTTTGGCACTGCAAAAAGTCCAAAAGGATAATTGTTCTTCAGATCGTCTGCCGTAGTAAACGGAATATGTTTTAAATCGGTCAATGTCCTGATATGTTCGGGCTTAAGCCCGATCTCATCAAACTTATTCTTATAGAACGGCACATTGTTGTAACAGACCTGTACTGTCTTTTTCAATCGATCGAGCTGGATAGCGTTTTTGGTCTCCCTATCGGCACATTCCATCTCTTTGTTCCAAATCATGTGTTCCATTTTATTTCCTTCTTTATTATTATGTAGGTAACATCATCAAAACCGATTCTGCTCCTATATTAATATACCATAAAATCACCGAAATTCATATATTTTATTATCCGCCACTAAAGGGAGAAATGGTATGGAAACTATTCTAAAAGATAAAAATAAGCTGCTGTATTAATCTCAGTTAACACAGCAGCTTGATTTCAGTAATTTAATTTTCACCCTGAAGTTTATCGTAAACTATTTCTCCGTCAAATATTGTCATGTCAGTTTTAGTAGAAAGCATATTATCTATATTTTCAAATATATTGCGGCTAAATACATTTATATCGGCAAATTTGCCCTTTTCAACAGTCCCCAGTTTATCTTCCATACACATCATATAGGCAGGTCCTATAGTAGAATTCTTCAAAGCTTCGGCAACTGTGAATTTTTCCTGCGGATTCCAGCCTTCTTGCGGCATATCATTAGCCATTCTCCTTGTGACCGCTCTGTAAACAGTGTCTACAGGATCCAGATCAACAATAGGATAATCAGTGCCAAAAGCTACTCTCGCTCCATTTTTTTCAAGAGTCTTTCCTATCCATGACAAACGAAGCCGTTTTTCATCAAGCATGATAAATGCCGGATGAATTTCAAGAGAATCTATAACTATATGCGAAGGCTGTATGCTGGCTATGGTATTAGTCTTTGCAAATCTTCCGATATCGTCTTCATGAATAACTTCTATATGCTCGATAGTATTTCTCACATCTTTCTCCCCATACTCCTTTCTTGCTGTCTGGTAAGCATCAAGAGCCATTCTTACCGCTCCGTCACCGCAGGCATGCAGCCTCATGGCTATATCATTTTTATAACATTGTCGGCTCTTCTCATTAAGCCATTCCTGATCCACCAGAGGCTGAGAACAAAACCCCGGACGATCTGAATAATCCTCAACCATATATCCTGTATATGCCAGAGGAGTTCCATCTATAAAACCTTTCAGCCCTAAAAACCTCAGCTTATCCGAATTATACTCGTCTCTGAGCTTTATTGCCTCTTGTATATCCATTTCCATATGAGGAGCAAAAAATACTCTCATTTTCAGCTGATTCTTCTTTTCAAGACGCCTGCATGCTTTATGCTTCATTATCCTCATTACATGAACAGCCCCAATGGAGGTTATTCCCTTACTGTGAGCAACATCCATAAAAGCCTTTATCATCTCCTCTTCCATAACAGAAGATGCATTGAGGGCTTTTTCCGTCACCATCTCCATGGCAGGCTGTTCAAGAAAAAATCCTGTAGGCTCTCCATCTTCATCTCTGCCTATCGTTCCTCCTTCAGGATCAGGAGTATTTCTATCAATGCCACACAGCTCAAGGGTCTTACTGTTTACCCATACTGAATGTAATTCATTATTAAAAGCTATTACCGGCCGATCAGGAAAGTACTTATCCAATGACGCCTTACTCGGCAACTTTGCCTCCGGCCATCTGTAATTATGCCATCTGAAACCTATGACCCATTCGTCATTTCGTTTTTTGTAAGCATCATAAAGCATTTTTGCAGCCTCTTCTTCTGTATTTGATTCATATATATCTACAGTTCCGGCATGCAAAGCGCCGAGAAACAAATGTACATGCCCATCTATAAGCCCCGCTGTCACAGTTCTGTCACCACAGTCTTTTATTTCATATTTACAAGGATCGTTATACTTATCTGTATCTCCTTTTACCACAGATTTTATCTTATTTCCCTCAATCTCTATATAACCTGCAAAGGGAGTATCGGCAACACTATCGTAAATACATGAGCTTTTCAATACTAAATTCATTGCGCCTTCCTTTCTGCGGCAGCAGCCGCCAACTGCAAAGCCAGAGGAAAACAACATTCTCTCTGGCTTTCAAAAGCTTATAGTTTATCGTAAACGACTTCTCCGTCGAACACAGTCATCACCGTTTCAGTGGAAAGCATATCATCAGTATCTTCAAATATGTTACGGCTGAATACATTTATATCTGCAAGCTTTCCTTCTTCCAGAGAACCCAATTTATCTTCCATGCACATCATATAGGCGGGCCCTATAGTTGAATTTTTTAGAGCCTCGGATACCGTGAATTTTTCCTGCGGATTCCAACCTTCCTCAGGAAGATTATCCTCCATTCTTCTCTTGACTGCCCTGTACACCGAATCTACAGGATCCAAGTCTACGATAGGAAAATCCGTACCAAAGGCTACCTGCGCGCCGTTTTTCTCCAGCGTCTTTCCTATCCACGACAGGCGCACCCTCTTTTCATCCATCATATCAAATATAGGATGCTTTTCCAGCGACTCCATTAACATATGGCACGGCTGTATGCTGGCTATGGTATTAGTCTTTGCGAATCTTCCGATATCATCTTCATGGATTACCTCTATATGCTCGATAGTATTCCTCACATCCTTTTCGCCCAGCTCTTTTCTGGCTATTTCAAAGGCGTCCAGCGCCATTCTTACCGCTCCGTCTCCGCAGGCGTGAAGCCTCATGGCAATATCGTTCTTATAACATTCTCTGCTTTTTTCATAAAGCCATTCTCTATCTACGAGAGGTTCCGAACGAAAACCCGGGCGATCTGCATAAGGCTCTACCATATATCCGGTATATCCCAACGGTGTTCCATCAAGGAAACCTTTCAGTCCCAAAAATCTCAGCTTATCTGAAGTATATTCTTTCTTAAGCTTAATTGCTTCATCTATATCCATCTCCATGTGAGGAGCAAAGAAAACTCTGACCTTGAGCTTATCCTTTTCTTCAAGACGTCTGCAAGCTTCATTCTTCATTATTCTGAGGACATGAACTGCACCTACTGTGGTAACGCCTTTGGTGTGAGCCATATTTATAAAACCTTCTATCAACTCTTCTTCTCTCTCAGGCGAAACGTCAAGGGCCTCTTTGGTAACAAGCTCCATGGCAGGCTGCTCCAACAGATATCCTGTAGGTTCGCCGTTCTCATCTCTTGCTATAGTACCACCCTGTGGATCGGGAGTCTCCTTGTTGATACCGCAAATCTCCAAAGTTTTACTGTTTACCCATACGGCGTGCAGCTCATCATTAAACGCGATTACAGGACGATCCGGGAAATATTTGTCAAGGGATTCCTTGCTGGGAAGCTTGGAATCAGGCCATCTGTAGTTAGACCATCTAAATCCCAGCACCCATTCATCGTCACGGTCTTTATAAAATTCATACAGTTTCTCCGCAGCCTCTTCTTCCGTATCTGTAAAATAAAGATCTATGGTAGCATTATACAAAGACCCCAAAAACAGATGTATATGTCCGTCCATCAGCCCTGCTGTTATTGTTTTGTTGCCGCAGTCCTTAACTTCGTACATGGACGGATTATTATACTTATCCGTTTCGCCTTTCACCACATCTTTGATCCTGTTACCTTCAATTTCTATGTATCCCGCAAACGGAGTGTCACTGATGCTGTCAAAAATACATGTACTTTTCAATACTAAATTCATAATATCCCCCTATTCTGCAGACATCCAAATGCCTGATGCTCTGTCTTCCGGTTTGTTTTTTTGTAATAATAATATACTGCAATTAAAATTATCCGTAAATTCTTTTATTGCTAATTCTTTTAATATTCAGAAAAAACATTTGTCTTTTTTGCTCCTTTTTTTTATAATATATACACAAATAGCAACTAAGTTCTACAAAGGTCAAGGTGTATTATGCTGAAAAATATAACTTACGAAAAAGACTTGCCCGTTAAAATAGAGATCGCCTCTGTTTCAAACTATCCTATACATATGCATCCCGATATCCAGCTTATATATGTGCTGGAGGGACATGTAGATCTTAATCTGACATTTAAAACATATCGTCTTAAAAAAAATGATTTCCGTTACATACACAGCGAAGATATCCATTCTCTCAGCTCTGAAGACAACAGTAACATTGTACTTATCCTGAGCGTCGACATAGAATATCTGGAAAAAATATTTCCCAATATACGTACTGCCGTCATCACTATGCCGACAGACAAGACGCTGCTGCTTTACAATAATCAGCAGCTCCAGCTCAAATACTGTATTTTTCTGCTCCTAGACGAATTCCTCAAACGTACTGAAGGATTTCACACACGTGTAAAAAAGACACTGAAAACTATATTCGGAATCATTTACCGCGAATTCCGAGGATTTACAGTGGATAGAGAACACAAAGCATTCGTCTACAAAAGGCTTCAAGACATAAGACAAACTGAACGGCTGGGAGAAATAATTGATGATATCTATAAAAATTATGTAGAACCTTCTACTCTTGAAGAGATTGCATCAAGACAAAACCTGAATCCTTACTATCTGTCTCATTTATTTTCTCAAACTATAGGTATAAACTACAGAGATTTCATAAATATGGTCCGGGTAGAAACATCAGAATACGACCTTCTGTCCTCCGATCTTTCTATATCCCATATAGCTTTAAGTTCCGGTTTTTCAAACTCTTCTTATTACAATAAACATTTTACGTTCTGGTTTGGCATGTCGCCCCAGGAATACAGAAAGAAGTATATAGATAAAACCATAGCAAAAATGGAACCCAACATCAAATTTTATAATATAAAAGACTGCTCCGAAGTCATACATAAAAATCTTGACAGCCTTAAGACATCCTTCGGCGACTTACCCACCGAACCTGTAAGCCAGACAATCCAAATAGATCAGATAGATTTCACTGATTCTCTAAAAATTCATACCGGACTTGTCTGCCATAACCCGGATCTCCTCGATCTGCCGGATGATTACTTCTGTCATGATAAATTGCTCAGTCCCGACTTCATAAGAAAATACTTCTCTTCTGTGAAAATAATAATAGACAGCCATCCACACAAAAAAGGAGACAGCATCAAACCGGACATGTACAGTAGTATTAAAAGTACACTGGACAGCATAGTGACAAAACATACCTGCAGTTTCAGTCTGGGGTCAACACAAAATGATGAAACTATCTATACCCTCGGATATATAAAAACTCCCCTTTATTATCTGCTGCGTTTTTTCACTCAAAAATATGAAAGTATATATGTAGACACATACTATATAATATTAAAAAAAGAATCATCTTATCACATTTTATGCTGGAACCTGAATCTTACACATGAAAAGGAACTAACCATAAAATCAGAAAGTATCTCTGCCGGAAGTTTCGTTACCATAAGCAAAATAAATATAGACGATTACTCCAGATACCTATCCGAGATACATCGCATATATCCAAAAAAGCACTATGAAGATATGCACTGCGAAACCGTAAAAAGGATACTGGAACAGAAACTGTTTTCCCATGAGACATCATTTTTTACTGAAGGCCGCATCAATATACCAACCCACCTTCATAGTAAAAGCATCTGTTTCATCAGCATAACATCAACTGTAGAGCAGTAAATCAAAATGCCTGAGATCAGACATAATTTGATCTTAGGCATTTTAATATCTTTATTGCTGTTATTCCTTAGGTTTGCAGACAAACAGCAACATAATACGGGATTTAAAATGCCTGAGATTTAAAAATCGGCAATCCGAATAGCAAGAATAATATATAATTTTCTGAAAACATCTTGTAATCTAAACATACCCAAAGGAGGGGTGTATTTTCCGGAAAAAATAAAACTAATTTCGCCGATATTTTTCATCGGTAAACTTTGTTACATTCAGTCAATATCGCAAAGCGATATTTTCTGCATAATAAAAACTGATATATTTTAAAAAGGAGGAGTAAAATGAGCAACAGATCTGATACTCATACCGAAGTAGCAAATGGCTCTGCCACAATGCATAAAACCAGATTTTCTCTGGCCGGAATAGTATTTCTCATATTTTGTATGTGCGCTGCGGGAGCTTTCGGTGTCGAAGATATGATCCCAAGTGTGGGACCAGGGCTGACTATAGTCTTACTGGTTATAATACCCATTCTATGGGCTGCACCTATGGGGATCTACACAGCTGAATTAGGAGCCTTAGCACCTGTTGACGCAGGTCCTTATGTATGGATGAAAATGGCTTACGGAGAAATGTGGGGATTCTGCATGAACTGGTGGCTCATGCTTGCCATCTATCTGGGACAGGCCGCATATGTTGTTATCGCTGTAGGGTACATAGGGAAAGTTATCGCTCTGACACCTCTGGCCGCCACTATAATAAAGGTAGCCATTGTAGTGATCCTAACTATTGTAAATCTTATAGGGCTAAAGGAAGTCAGCATTCTCAGTACAGTTTTCTCCATAATAATTATAGTAATGTTCGCACTTGTAACCATAGTAGGTTTTGCAAACTGGAACTATAATCCAATAGAACCATTTATTCCTGAAGGTTCTGATATAGTAAGCAGTTTAGGTACCGGCCTCGCCATAGGTATATGGCTGTATTGCGGTTACATACAAATATCAAATCTGGGAGGAGAAATATCCAATCCGGAAATCGTTCCAAAAGGAATGAAAGTATCCATTATAATAATCGCACTCAATTTCCTGTTGCCTACTATTGCAGGTTTGGCTTCTCTGGGAAATTACGCAAACTGGGGAACAGGTATCGAGGAAGGCGCCCTTAATTATTCATCGGTGCTCATACATTATACAGGCCCTGCCTTGGGAATCGCTTTTATGATAATGGCTGTAATATCATCATGTTCAACTACAAATTCTGTTATCGCCAGCGGATCAAGACTTTTCCTCATATTAGCAGAAGACAATTTATGTCCGGGATTCCTGTCTAAGCTAACAAAGAAAAGCAAAATGCCTTTTTGGCCGATAATAATTCTGGCAGTTGTTACCATTATATTTGTCAATTTTGACTTTTCTATGATAGTAAACATTGTTTCTCCTGTTTTATTCATACTTTATGTAGGACTTGCCTTTGCTTTTCTGAAAATAAGGAAAAAGTATCCTGTCGAAGAAAGAACCGTATGGTATGCAAAGGGAGGAAAAGCTCTAAAAGCCTATGTCATAGGAGGAATGTTCCTGATTGGTTTCATCGGTATCATGGTAAACGGACTGGAATTTTTTACATTCAGTTTTCTCATAACCATTTCAGGTCTTATAGCTTATATAGCCTTTAAACGATTGTATGGTGGTCTATACAAAAATCAGCCTGAAAAATATCCGATCAACCCTAAGACAAAATTAGCTCAGGGAGATATATGGAGAATGGGAATCTTTTTCATAATATTTGGACTGCTGATGTTCGCAGGATCCTTCATCATTTCATGGTATGAAGGTTCATGGGGCCCTGCATATTATCTGGAAACATATGGAGAAGGACTGCTGAGTAATTTCTATGGTATGATCTCCATATGCAGATGGTGCGGTCTAGGCGGCGCTATATTAGGAGTGATCCTGTTTATTATTGGCTGCAAAACGGATAAGATTTCTGATACAAAATAAACATATATTTTACAAATTACATTTCTTTGTTTGACTTATATGATATTATACATATATGTATTAACATTCGATACCGCAGCGAGGAGAAAAAGTTATGAAAACAAAGATCTTAACAAAAAAAATTAAAATTCATATTACCGCAGTCACTTTGGCTGCGGTAATGTTCTGTACGATCCCTGTTTTTACATGGACAGGCATAGCACAAACAGTTTCGGCACAGGAAAAAACATCATTCATAGATAAAGACGGTACAGACGGTTATTCCGGCAATTCACTCTTTGCCGAAAATCTCGATTTCACAATAAGCTCCAATGATGAGCTATCTAAAACTCAGCCTCTGGGGATTAATCAAGATCAGGCCGCAGGCTCACCGGCAACCCCCGCAAAAAACACGGCAAATGAAGGCAGATGTGGTATGATGTCTCTTACGCACACTGATTTTCCTGAACTTCAACCGAGCCCACAGAAAAGATCAAAAACCGACAGCTCTTACAATATAGGAGATACTAAAACTATTTACAGTGACTATTATAACGGTCGTCCTGCCAGCTTCCAAATCGAAGTTGCCGCCGTAGGCGATACATGTACCATATGGAGAAGTGTGGAATACAGAAACTTTTTAACAAATGATCAGGCAAAATCTTATGCCGACGATATAGATAAGAAAATCAACAACTCCATGAAGGCTGCTTTCGGTGACTGGAGCCTTGCAGATGTAGACGGAGACGGTAAGACAGCCTTTGTTTTTTATCCCATGGACTTTGCAGGATTCTTTTATGCAGCCGACTTGTTCACGCAAGAAGAATACGAATACGCCACAGGAAATGTTATGGATATGCTCCACATGGGAACAGCCCAGACAGACAGCACAATAACACTGAGCACCCTGGCTCATGAGCTTCAGCATCTCGTGAACTTCGCACAGACCGGAGGTTTTTGCGATTCATGGCTTAATGAAATGTTTTCACAAAGCGCTATAGCCGTTACAGGTCTGGCGACAACCAATTCGGTCTATGAAGTGGATGCGCTTGTAGAATTCACTAATAAAAACGGATATTCTTCGCCTTTTATATATAAAGACTATTATGTTCCCGACAATGAAATGACAGTCTATCCTTACGGAAGCTGGTACCTTTTCGGCAGATATCTTGCAAATCAAACAAAAGGCCTTCCCGGAGGCGGAGATTCTATATATAAAACCATTTTAGACAAACAAACAGGAGAAAACAATCTCGGCCTGAACGAAATCGAATCTGCGCTGAAAGATACAGGATACATCGCAAAGGACGGTAAAGCCTCCAATATAGAAGAAGTAATTACCAATTATAATATTGCCCTGTATCTTAGAGAAGCATCAGGTATCTACTCCCTCAGCAGCGACAGCAAAAATCCATCTAATGTAGACGGTGTGCAGGTAGACAAAATTTTTGAAAGTTCAATAGACCTGAAAGAAATCCCCGGAGGCGGAGCTGCGACACTTCTCATAAATGACAGCAGTTTTCCTATAATTCCCGAATCACCTGGAGAAGATATATGTTTTGCAGGCATACAGACTGAGTTTATGTACGGAGCCTATGCTGAAAATGCAAGAAAAAACATGACATGGGGAGATAAAATAACCCTTGTCTGCATGGATACTGACTCCGAAATACGATATACCACAGATGGAACAGATCCGCTTACTAACGGCAAAATATACAGCGAGCCTGTGACTGTTACGGAGCCTATGATCCTTTCTTTCTGTACAGTAAACAAAACCGGCAATCACTCGCGTACCGAAACAATAAAAATAACAGAAGTTGCAGCCGGAGACGTAAATGCCAGCCAGTCTTCCGGTTTCTTGGAAAAAGGTACGCAAATCACACTTTCCACTAATATGGACGGCGCTGTAATAAGATATACAACAGATGGAAGCACACCTTCCAAAGATAAGGGAACTATTTATAAAAACGCCATTACAATAGAAGAGACAACTACTTTAAAAGTACTTTCATATTCATCTGTTAATGATAAAATTCTTCCCAGCAATATAAAAACTTTTGTATATGAGGTCGGCGAGGGAAAAGGCGACAGATATGAAGCAAATAATACAAAAAATGATGCCACAGCCCTGAGCTTTCCGGGAGAAATCGAGGCTACAATTCATAATTCCGAAGATATTGACTGGTACAGCTTTACACTTGATAACAAAGCAGATCTCAGCCTTACTCTAACGCCTCCTGCAGACATATCTGTCGGTCTTTATCTATATGACGAAACAGGAAAAGAACTGAAAAAATCAGTACATGACAATAAATCACAGAACATAAGATATGAGGCAGGCTCGGGAAAATATTTTCTCAAAGTAAAAAGTCTCGATAAAACTTTTTCACAGAAAAATACATATAAACTCAGCCTGAAAAAAGAACTGAACTCTGATGCTATAAAAGACCTTGATTTTTCCGAAAAAAACATGCTTACAGCACTTACAGACAAAGATGGAAGCAGCTACGCTTATAACACAGGAATTAACGGCGGAGGACACTTCCTTATGTCAATGGCTTACTTCTCCAATTGGGACGGTCCTGTAAACGAAAATGATGATCCTTATCCTTCTCCGGGAAAAGAAGAAAGTTCAAACTACGATTATAAAGACTTATCTTCAAAGGCAGAATATCATATCCAAAATGCACTTTATCTGCCAAACGAAACTAATGAAAGCTTTATTGAACATGTTAAAAACGGCGTTTACAATTACGGCGCTGCAGACATTTATATTCTTGCCGCCAACGCTTACTATACACCTGACGGATTGAACTGGTACATCGATGAGGCTTATGAATATCCGACTCGAAATGATGGCGGACATATTGTTACCATAGTAGGCTGGGATGACAATTACAAAAAAGAAAATTTTAAGGGTAATCCGAATTATACCGGGGGCAATGAGCTTCCTCAGCCAAAAAATGACGGAGCCTTCATCGTTAAAAACTCATGGGGAGAAAATACCGGCGATAACGGATATTTTTATCTTTCATATGAAGATGCTTTTATGACAACCAACAACCCTGCAATATTTATTGCCGATGAATCGCCTGATAACTACAATCACCAATATTTCAACGATATTGCCGGAAATGTATCGACAATCTCCTCTGATACAAGCTTTTCAGCAGAAGAACATTTTATCAACGAAAGCAGTTCACCGGAACTTCTGCAGGCAGCATCATTTCAGATATTAAGTTCTGACACACGATATGAGATTTTCATTACTTGCAATGAAGAGACAAAGAAAGTCTCCGAAGGTGTAAAAAAATATGCAGGTTTTTATACAGAAAGACTTTCTGAGCCCATATTGATACCGCCAGGGAGCAATTTTTCAGTAAAGGTTTATCTGGAAAGTACAAAAGAAGACAATAAAATAAGCATGGGCGCAAGTTCAAATTACGGGGACTCCATTTCCTGCATACGTCCTCAATCAAATGTTGCTTTCTTAGAATCAAACGGCAAAAAAGAAGATATTGGCGAATACGGGATTTTTCCTTGCATACGCGCCTATACTCGTAACGTTGATACCGACAGCTATATAAAAACCACACCAAACGACTTAAAAAAGACATCAAAAAATAAAAACACTCAAGATAATATCAATAACAATTTATATGATAATATTTCAAACGATATTGATATCAACCCATTGAATATCAAATCAAAAAACGGTGTTCTGACCCTTAATCTCCCAAATGCCAGCGGAACGGAATCTTTCGACGGAAATCTGCCCGAAAGTTTTGATTTAAGAGATACAGGAACTCTGACGCCAGTACGCAATCAAGGCAATCTGGGAAGCTGCTGGACCTTTGCAGCAATGGCTTCTGCAGAAAATACCGCTGCCAGAAACGGAGGTTTCGCAAAAGATTATCCTGAAAGTATAACCCTTGACTGCAGCGAAAAAAATATACTGCTCACAAAAGATTCTTCCGGAATACCGGTCGAATTATCAGCTTCAATTATCGGCTCCAATAATCCTTCCAGTACTAAAATACACTGGAGTATAAGTGGGGATGCAGACAGTGTGAGCCTCGACTGTACCGAGAGCTTCAGCGGAGAAAAAGCTCAGATTCTCACTGCCCTCAAACCGGGAACAGTAACAGTAACTGCATCAAGTGACGCTGATATGACCCTTAAAGCCAGCTGTACACTGACTATTACTGCAAAAGGAGTTGAAAAAATCACTCTTGATCCGACTGAGATGACCATAAAAAAAGGAGATACCAGGCAGATACACGCGCAGACAAGTCCATCTGATGCGATAGATTCCTCTATCATATGGAAAAGCAGTGATCCTTCAATAGCATCAGTAGATAACAACGGAAATGTCACAGCTATATCCGGCGGCAAAACTGTCATAACGGCAAAATCAGGAAACGCAAAAGCCAGTACTACTGTCACTGTAAAAGGTTCTCCTGCTGTAAATCCCGGAAATTCTGAGAAAAACAGTTCGTCAAAAACCGGAGATAATATAAACATAACGTTATATATAACTCTGGCATTCCTTGCGGTGGCAGCAGGAGGCGCAGCAATACATAAAAAGCGCCGCAGCTGATTATTTTATAATCTATATGAATAAATATATTATGCGAACATAGGAGAATCTTTGATATCTCCTATGTTTTTTTATAAAGCATACATCAAGATTTTTATGATTTATAAATACCGGTTGACATTCTCGTTCAAAACGTGTAGACTCTATATTAAAGTTGATAGAGGTGCGGTAAATAACAGTAATCGAACTGAGGCGGCAGCCAATGAAGTCGGTGAAAGGAGATACCGCCGAAGGATCTTGTCAGGCATGGCGGATTTCTGGGATATGATGATAACACGTCATATACTCCTGCTCACAAAATCTGAGCAGAGGCGCTATCGGTCAACAGAAAAACATTTGCGTTTCTTGTTGCATCGATAGGATGCAACTTTTTTTTACATATTTTTACCTGATAATTTCGAGGAGGAAACAAAATGGCATTATTTAGAGGATGCGGAGTTGCTATAGCAACTCCATTTAATGAAGATGGTTCAGTGGATTTTAAGGCTTATGGTAATCTCATCAACTGGCAGATAGAACAGGGAATCGACGCTATTATCGCATGCGGAACTACAGGAGAAGCTTCCACTATGGATGACGAAGAACACATCGCAACCATCAAATTCTGTGTTGATACAGCAGCAGGAAGAGTCCCTGTCATAGGAGGAGCCGGCAGCAATGATACTGCACATGGAATCAACCTGGCAAAAAGAATAGAAAAAGAAGCAGGTGTCGATGCCTTACTTCTGGTTACACCTTATTACAATAAGTGTTCACAGCAGGGGCTTATAGAACATTACACAGCAACCGCAAATGCTGTTTCCGTCCCTTGTATTCTGTACTCAGTACCGGGACGTACAGGAGTGAATATCGCGCCTTCCACCGTAGCTGCACTTTCCAAACACCCTAATATCGTGGCTATTAAAGAAGCCAGCGGGGATATTGCTCAGGTTGCCGAAATATGCAGGCTTGTTCCTGAGGATTTTGCCGTATACTCAGGAAACGACGATATGGTTGTTCCTCTTCTTTCACTGGGAGGCGACGGATATATCTCTGTAATCGCCAATATTATGCCAAAAGAATCGGTTGAAATGTCCAAGAGCTTTTTTGAAGGAAACATTGAAAGAGCAAGAGAACTTCAGCTTTCTATGAAACCTATCATCGACAGTATGTTCGCCGATGTGAATCCGATTCCGGTAAAGGCTGCTCTTGCTAAGATGGGTATGTTCAAACCGTTTTTCAGACTTCCACTCTGTCCGCCTTCCGAAGCCGTGGATAAGAGAATAGAAGATGAAATGAAAAAAATGGGACTGATATAAAATTCAAAAAATATAACTTTATACAAAACAAAAGACTCTTTGAAATCTCAAAGAGTCTTTTTATATGATTATATCAGATATATTAATAGCTCATTTTGTCCACATTGTAAAGAAAAATTTCCTTAAAAACCAATCTTATCTAACGTTTTGTTCTTTATTATACCCATTCTTTTCTGCTACAGTCAATGCCACATCAGGATGGGATAAAGTCACATTTCCATAAGCCATACATAACTTAATAATAGATATGTTTTAACATATCTATTTAAACAGACAGGGGGTAATTTAATGTCTTACAATAATCGGCTCAACGGCCATTCTAATAAATGCCAGCCTCAAAGTTGCCGTCCTCCTCAAAATCTCTGCTGTTCTCCGCATTATATAACAGGGCCTACAGGAGCTCAGGGCGAAAGGGGAGTAGCCGGGCCTCAAGGTCAGGCGGGTATACCTGGCCCTCAAGGTGAGCCCGGCCCTGCCGGACCTCAAGGCGAAGCAGGGCCTGCCGGACCTCAAGGAGAAAGAGGACCCGCCGGACCTCAAGGTGAAGCAGGGCCTGCCGGACCTCAGGGCGAAAGAGGGCCCGCCGGACCTCAGGGTGAAAGAGGGCCTGCCGGACTTCAAGGCGAAGCAGGGCCTGCCGGACCTCAAGGCGAAAGAGGACCCGCCGGACCTCAAGGTGAAAGGGGATTTGCCGGAGCTCAAGGTGAAGCAGGACCTGCCGGACCTCAAGGTGAAATAGGGCCTGCCGGACCTCAGGGTGAAACAGGACCTACTGGGCCTCAGGGCGAAACAGGACCTACAGGAATTCAAGGTGAAATAGGGCCTGCCGGCCCCCAAGGCGAAGCAGGCCTCACTGGACCTCAAGGCGAAAGAGGGCCCACAGCAGCGACAATACCTTTTTCTTTATCAAACAGCAATTCTACAGGCGCACAGCTGAGTACCGATACGGCTGGAGACCCATATCGAATAGCCTATGTAGGTTTTGGCAATGAAAACGGTTACCAAATGTATCTTGATCCCGGAGAATGGACTTCAGGAGTAATTACTATAAGAGAAGACAGATCCTATCCAGCCTCTTTTGTAATGCCTTTTGACGGTACACTACAAAATTTTTATGGTGTATTTGCCAACCGGGAATCTTTATCATTAGATGCAGGGGTCACCATACGGCCCTTCATGTGTTTAGCTACAGGAGACAATAACAGTTTAATTTTCACAATCATACCAAATAGTATTGTATACTTTCCACCTTATGTTTCCGGAGCAGAAATCCCTAAATATACCATTCGAAGAGCAAATTCAACAGGATTGAATATCCCACTCTCCTCCGGCACCTTAATAGCTATTATTATGGGAATCACGGCAGAAGGGACAACGACAGAACAAAATATGACCGGATCTATCAGTGGCGGTATTTTTATCGAATAACACTATAACATGGGGCTATCGAAACTATTTAATCAATATCGACAGCCCCTGTTCTAAAAAAGGAGTAATATAATGTCTATAAAAAATGAAATCTTAACTCTTATAAAAAGTAAAACTAAGTTATCTTCCTCTGTTACAGAAACAACCCATCTGTATAAAGACCTGCATTTTGATTCTCTCTCATATGTCAGTCTTTTGATGGCTGTAGAAAATCATTTTAATGTTACCATCGGACTGCCTGAAATGGGTCGCTGTTTAGTTGTCGGGCAAATGATTGAACTTGTCGAAGAAAAAATAAGAAGGGAGTAGTTATGATAAGAGACGCTTTATACAAAAGAAAGGATCAGGATATCGCTGCACTTCTGGGAGATCAAGAGTCTGTCTCTTACAAAGAACTCGCACTTCGTGCCGCAAAACTGCAGACCGTTTTCCCGGACACGTCAAATCAACATATTGCAGCTATCTTTATGTCCGATGAAACAGATTTTCTCGCATCTCTCTTCGCTGTTCTACAAGCAGGTTGGACAGCATTTCCATTAAACGACCGCTTAAGCTCAGATGAACTATCCGACCTGCTCTGTTATGTTCCCGTACAACTGATTCTCACCTCAGAAAACTTAAAACAGAAATGCCAGAATGCCATATCGCTTTGCATTACCCCTCCTCAGATTGTTTCCGTAAACTGCTTTTATAATATGCCACAAACATCATCCGAAATAAAAACTGTCGACCCTGATACACCTATGCTTCTGCTGTCATCATCGGGAACTACAGGAAAAGTAAAATTAGTTCAGCTTTCTGAACGTAATATAGCCTTTACAGTCCATGCTTATCTGGAACACATGGGTTATGAAAAATATCAGGATCCTGATCCGCGTTATGCCTTAGGAACACCTCTATTTGGCATATATGGCCTGCTTATTACATTCTCATGTATTATTCGAGGCTTTCCTCTTCTCCCAATGGCCAATAATTTTACACTGGATAAACTCTATCGGTCAGCACAAGAGCACTCCATCAGTCATTATGACGGCGGAACTCTTGCTGCCGTATTGATGGATCAGACTTTAGGCCGTCCCATTCCTTATGATATTTCTACTTTAAGATATTTCGGTTTTGGAGGAAGTAAAGCTCCGGAAGGTACTTTAGAAAGACTCAGTGCTGCATTCCCACAAATACGTTTCTGGTCAGGGTACGGAATGACCGAGGCCTCTCCTCTCATAGCACAGCCTTTTCAGGGTCTGCCTGCTGACAAACTTGCTTCTGTAGGGCTGCCTCTTCCGGGAATTGAGGTTTTATTAAAAACAGAAGAAGGAACTACAGGTGAACCTGACAAGCTAGGCGAAATAATTGCGCGGGGTCCAAATATCATGATAGGCTACTATAATAATAGGGAAGCCACTGATGAAGTCTTGCATAATGGATGGCTCCATACCGGGGATATAGGTTATTTTGACAAAGACGGATATCTCTATATCTGCGGAAGAAAAAAGAATATGATCCTTGTTCGAGGATTTAATGTTTTTCCTGAAGAAATAGAGACTCGGCTGTTAAACAGTGCACTGGTAAAAGACTGTCTTATTTACTACCAGACAGATAAACCGGGAACCGAGACAGTATGCGCCGATATTATCCCTTCCGGGCCTGAGATCACCACAGAAATGATTTATAGATGGTGCGAAGAACATCTGGCAGATTATAAAAGACCACAACACATCAGACTTACAAAAACTTTAGAGAAAACATCCACAGGCAAAACCAAACGCAGTAAGGAGTGATGATCCGGTGAATCTCATACATTTTCATGGACTTAACTGTTATCATGACTGTATGATAACATTAGCCGGTAATTTCGGTCTAAACTATGAATATGCATTTTCTCATCTCTGGTCTGAAAGCGATTTCAGATACGACCCGATCTGTTCCGTATTCCTCACACGCAAACTGCCGGAAATGTTGGAAAAGATGGGAATGAAATTAAAGCAGCCTTGTGTTTCCCAAAAAGAAAAAGATTCAGAATGGTCAAATACCATCAATGGAAAATTTGTTATCATTGGAATGGATGCCTTCCTTATACCATGGAATCCACTGTATCAAATCCAGCACGGACCTCATTATTTTATAACTAAAAAAACATTGTCAGATCAGCAACTCTGTTTTGATCCCACTTATGGATTCCATAATAAAAAATATCCTTCTAAATCTCTTGTTTCAAACTCCTACGCCCTTATTCCGGTCAAAATGAAAACATCTGAAAAGTATCCTCCGGGATATAAGTCAGCCCCGTTTGATCAGGCAAAGGAAGTAATAAAAAATCACCCCAAAACTTTAAACAACTTTCGCATGCAGGCTGACATATGGGTGTCTGAAAATGAAGAAACTGCGCTGCTGCCGGCCAAATTCACAGACGCACTGCTAACCGGTCGTTATTTGTATCGCCATTTTCTTGAAAAAAAATATATTAACTCGCACGCACTTTCTTTATTTCAAGATAAAGAATACTACAGAAAATGGATAGCAGTTAAAAATGGTTTTTATAAAGCTGCTCTTGATCAAAGAAATAACATCGCCTATAGTGAAGCTTTCAGCATTCTGGAAAGTCTGCTGAAACAGGAGATGACATTGGCCGAGCAAATTCTCTGTAAATAATAACTACCGGCTAAGGCCGGTAGTTATTATTTTGCCTGAAACTAATAGTAGGATTTTAATCAATTTTAATAAAAATTGCCATTTTGCCGTATAAATTTTAGAAACCTCTAATTATCTCTATACACTACTCTTCCATCGAATATGGTCATAATAACTTTATCGTTTAATATTTCTTCCGGTTCTATCTTGAACATATCTTTTTCAAAGACAGTAATGTCCGCATAGGCACCTTCCTTAAGCTGACCCAACTTATTTTCCATGTGCAGCTGATATGCTGCGTTCACCGTATAGGCTTCAAGGCAGGACTGCAGAGAAAGCTTTTGATTCTCAGGCTCAAGAATCAGCATTTTAGGGTCGTGGAAAAATCCTGCATATCGTCTTGTCATTGCTGTAGCTATTGCTGTTCTCGGGTCATATCCCACTTCATCAGCAGGCCGGTCGCTTCCCATGGTCATTATGGCTCCACCGTCCATTATTTCCTTGAGCATCAACTCCTCTTTATGTATCGGCCCCATAATTTCTTCAATTCCGGGATACCAATAGTGCCATCCTCCTGATGTGTTGGCAATGATATTAAGTTCGCCGAATTTTTTTCTATCCTCTTTAGCCACATACTGAGTGTGTGCATTAGTAAGTCTTATATCATCAAAGCCTGCTGCTCTCACAGCTTCAGCTCCATCTATCATAGCCCGGGCTGCACGGTCGCCGATAGCATGTGTATGTATATCAAAACCATAACTGGCAACTTTTTCATACATTCTTTTTATAGCTTCACCTTCAAGTATAGGCTTAACAGGCTCGTATCCGTCTACATATTTATAAGAAACGCTAGCGGACTTAGTTTCAAAGGTTCCGTCTAAGATCACTTTATAAGTATTAACTCTGAACTTATCATTATCATATATCTTGCTTAATCTTATCAATTCTTCAAGGGCAGGTTCCGCACGATCCGCTGTTTCCACAAAAGTACATTCAAAAAATCTCTGTCCAAGCCTTCCACTGCCTGTCATCCTTGCAGGAATCGCATATGCGTCTTCTCCCATCCAGTCATAATTTCCGCAGCCTGCAAAGGAAGTCACGCCGACTCTGGAGAACTCCTCCGACATCTCTTCATAGGATTTTTCCAATATATCTCTGTCAAAGAAATTTACCTTTCGGAAAATCATATTTTCCGGCTCGCACTCTACTACATGGCCCGTTAGTTTTCCGTTTTTATCACGTCCAAAATACTGATATCCCGGAACTGGGTCCGGCGTCGCTTCAGTTATCTGTGCCAGCTCAAAAGTTTTTGAGTTTACCCAGCATGCGTGGAATCCGCTTCCCATCAATATTACAGGCTTATCCGGGCATATTTCATCCAACAGATCAACCGAATACTCCAGATTTTCAAATATAAACTCATTATACCCCATACCTACATATGAGTCTTTATCTGGATTAGCCTTTACAGCTTTTTTAAGAGTCTCAAGTACTTCTTCCAAAGACATTTCTTCATCAAACTGTACAGCCCCCTTAAAAAATGCTGTCATCGCCGGATGGCAGTGAGCATCTATCAGTCCCGGCAGCACCATGGCGCCTTTCATATCTATAACTTCCGTATTTCTCGTTTTAAGCTTTAAAAGTTTATCGCTGCTTCCTACTGCCTTTATAATATTATCTTTAATAGCAACTGCTTCAGCCTTCGGATTAGCGCTGTCCATTGTGTAAACAGCGCCGTTTATCAATATCTTGTCCATAACTTCAATACCTTCTTTCTTTCACTTTTCAGCCTTCATCCTGATGTTTTCCTACAGAAACCGTAATCTTTGTCGGCATCGCTATTTTCTTATCCTTTTTTCTTGCCACAACACAGAGCACAACTGCAATAACGATACATGCTATTCCTCCGGACATCAGCGCCATTCTCATAGCATCAAAGCTGCTCAAAAGTCCGCTGCCATACATTTCAGCATAATAAGCAGGTCCCCAATCGCCTTCCATAAAGCCAAAGTAGAAATATCCCACTACTGATACGACACCTATTACAGCCATATATTTTGCAATACGGTACAAATCGCCATACGCCAGTTTTGTATCCGGATTTTTAGGGAAAAGCTCAGGATTCCTTTCTGAATATCCGCCCAGTCCAATCTTTGCTATAGGATATGTAACTCCCACAAGCAGCAGGAATATTTGTCCGTAAAGGAAGTAGTCCATGCCGTTCATATAATACGCTAATACCGCTACGAATGCCGGCAGTACAATTATAAGGAACAAGCCTACCTTTCCTCCGCTTACCGTATAGCAGTCCTTTCTCAAATCCATAGGAATGACTTTTCTCGCTTTTACAATTATTACAGATACCAGCACCTGCGATACCAGAATAGGAATTACCTGAATGAGAACCAGCGCCTTAAACTCTATCTGCATCATCAGCAGAGTCACAACTGCTATTGAAAGTACGCCTACATACGGAACTCCGCTCTTTTTCGTCACATTGGTTATCCATTTTTTAGGGAACAGCCTGTCGTCTGCCAAAACGAAGAAGGACCTGGAGCCTCCTGCCATGTTGGTATTGAAGCTTGACAATGCAGCAACCATGGCAACCACTACGAAGATAACCTTACCGGCATCGCCGAAGCCCAGCGAAAGGACTGTAGGGAATCCAATACCACCTGTTTCTCCCGGGCTCCACATATCCCACTGTCCTACGGAAACAAGTCCTGCAGCTGTAGGAAGGAGATATGTAAGGGCTGCGGCAGGTACTGCCAGCTTCATTGCCTTTGATATAACCTGAGGATTAGAAATTTCTCCCGCCATCAGCGTTACTGCGCCGAATCCGCAGTACATCCATATACCAAGGCCTATGCCCATGCTTATACCGGATATAACATCCAGCTCCTCAGGCATAAATGGCTCAAACGGACTATAGCTCCAGTTGGAGAAGCCCACTATAGAAACAACCGCAAAGAGTACTACTACGCATACTGCAAATATCATGCTTACGATACTTACGTCCTTGAGACCTTTCAGGTTTAAGATAGTAAAAATCAATATAATTACGAGTTTTATAATTGTTGCTTCCATCTGAGTCATTTCAATTATGGTGGCCAGATAATTAACCGACATCACTACATATGTGGAGCTGCATACATAAAAGCTTACGGCGCCGTTTATTCCCATCACATATCCCCAGAATTCTCCCAGAGTATGCTTGGCCCAGTAATAATATCCGCCCTCTCCCGGCATTATTGACGCTAACTCCGCCGTACCGAGAACTACGGGATACGCCCATACTAATGCCATACCTATCAGGATACATATGGTCATGCCCGGTCCGCAGCCGCTGACGATTTCCTCTACGCCGAATGCTCCCGCGCTGGCAGTACAGTAAATCATACAAAATACGGAAAATACGCTATACTTGTTTTTTTGCAAGCTTGATACGCCGCCTACTTGTTCAGTCATTTCTTCCTCCTTTTCGATAAATATATCTGCAATAATTTCTCTGCTTATAAAAATAAAGTATCATGTGCGGTAAATGTCAATTAGTCAAAAAATTTTTTTAATTCCAAAACCTTTAGTGCACCTAAGATTTTATGGTATAATTACTCATAATATAAGGGAGGTGCTTTCAATGAAAATAGGCGAATTTTCCAAGAAATACAATATTCCCATTTCAACCATCAGATACTACATAGAAGAAGGGCTAATTACCCCTAAGAAAAACGGCGCGCAATATAACTTTGGCGAACTAAACGAATTTGAAATGCAGCTTCTTACAGATTTGCGTGAATCTGCCTTTTCTCTTGAGGAAATGCGCCAGTTTGTCAACATTTCAAGGATTTTTGATGAAAAGGACCCCCTGCGCTATAAGGAGCTTAAGACTCTCTTTGAGGATAAAAAGGACCGGCTCTCCAAGCAGATAGAGGCTGCCAAGGCTACCATTAAAACCATTGACTTGAAGCTTAATGCTCTAACATCCAAAGAAGCTGTTCTTGTAGCCTCAAACAATGCTCCGGCCGCAGCGTCACGCAGCAACGGCCTGCCCTTGAGATTCCTCACTTATCTGGCCTGTCCCGACTGCGGAGGCTCTCTTGATATGGACAACGTGAAAATATCCGCCGACACCATAAGCTCCGGTAGGCTTCACTGCTCATGCGGCTACACCGGCCATATTGAAGACGGTATACTCTTTGCAGACGAGGATACGGACCTGGATTTTGACCCGTGCTTCTGCGATGATTACTTTATCGATCTGACCACCCCTGAGCATGAGCCTATATTTTACGAATGTTTTCTTTCAGCGCCTCAGCAATATCTTTCCTTGAATTACGAGGCGCGTACATGGCTTAATGAAGCTATATCCGCACATATTCCGCGCCATGATGTCATATTGTTTCCCGATATTGCATCTGTGTTCCCGTATCTTTACAGCAATGCTCAATACATACAAAACTCGACGCTTGTTATCATGAGCCTTTCCAGAAACGCCGTCACAGCCATACGCAAGCACATAAACGCTCTTGAAACCAATCTCAATATTATTTACATCGTGTCGTCTTCAAACAGGCTGCCGCTTAAAAAAAAGTGCATCGACCTTATGATAGATTATCTGGGCTCATACAATTACGCGTTCTTTTTTGATAAGCCCCTTTATCAATATATCGACCCTTATTTTTCGGACACCGCTTCCATTGCCGGCTGTCTGTCTTATTATGATGACGGCGCTAAGTCCGCCTGTAATATTACAAAGGAGTACAAAAATGCCATGAAGCCTTTTATTACACTGCGCTCATATATGGATGTTCTCCATTCGTGCGGATACAGTATAGTTGCTGATAAGAAGGTAGGCTCCAACACTGTTTTCTCCGAATATTTCCATTATCACGAGTACGGGGAAAAACAGCATCTCCATACATTCCTGGCAGCTCGCAGCAGTCATTAATGCTTTTTGGTTTGCTCGGCTCAAAAAGATATGCTATAATCTACTCAAAAATTTTTTGCACAGATTATTTATTATGCAGCTGAGGTGACAACTATATGAAATCAAAAAAAGCTATTGTTCTGCTTTCGGCAATCATTGTTTTTTCATGTGCTCTGAGAGCTCCCATTACCGGTGTCGGGTCCCTGATAGGGTACATTTCCGATGACCTGAGTTTATCTAATATGTCGGCGGGAATGTTGACAACCATTCCTCTTATGGCATTCAGTGCAGTTTCTTTTTTCATAGGCAGCTTTTCTCACAGGCTAGGCGCCGGCAAGGTGCTGCTGACGGGAATCATCCTTTTATTTGTCGGAATTATTTTGCGCTCTTTCGCAAATATCAGCGGTTTGTTTGTCGGTACAGCTGTAATCGGCCTGGGTATCGCTGTGGGAAATGTTCTTATTCCTGCAGTTATCAAGGCTTTTTTCCCGGCTCGAATCGGCATACTGACCAGCGCATATACGACCACCATGTCGGTCTTCGCAGGTATTTCAGGGGGCATAAGCGTACCTATTGCAAAAGCTTTCGGATGGCAATTTGCCTTATTAGTATGGATTATCCTTGCCTTTGCTGCTCTTATTTTGTGGCTTCCCAATAAAAATCTACAGCTTACAAATGACTTGGGTATCTACGAAAATGCCGAAGGCCGTCGGCCCATTACAAAGGATTCCATGACCTGGTGCGTCGCTTTGTATATGGGTATCCAGTCACTGCTGTTTTACTGCCTTGTGGCATGGTTTGCAACCATATTGCAAAGCAAGGGCTTTGACACCTCAACTGCCGGATATTTTAATTCAATATATATGCTTTTGGGAATTCCCGGCTCTCTAATAATTCCACTTCTGGCCAGTAAGAGCAGGAATCAGTCATTTATAGGCCTCGGCCTGGGAGTGATTTATGTCACAGGGCTTTCAGCAATGCTGTTTTCCGACAATATGGCTGCTCTCATAATCGCTCTTATCTGCTGTGGCTTCTGCTCCGGAGCCACCATCAGCTTTTCCATGATTCTTTTCGGCCTGCATACAGCCAACCCTGCCGACACTTCGGCTTTATCAGGGCTGTCGCAATCAATAGGCTATCTACTGGCTGCGGTGGGCCCTACGGTAACGGGTAAAATATATGACCAAATCGGCTCATGGTCCGCTCCCATCACAGTCCTGCTGATTTTCGCCGTTATGCTCACAGTCCTTGGATATATGGCCGGTAAGGAAAAAATCATAAACGGATGAATGCCAGGCAATCATGACCATCCGTCAAACAGGTGGTTTGCTCATGGCTATAAGCCCTCATTACCTATCCGCGTCTGAAGGCGTGGGCTTTTACTTTGTTCAAGCCTCATTGTATTTGCCTCCTTTGCATTCCCCTGAAGGGGATCTATGTCTTACTTAAAGGGGTCTTCATACTCTTTCACGCTCAACTTATCTAATGCTATATCATGTTTTTCTTGCTCTTAAATGTATTTCTTTTATTGTTGTCTCATTCAATCCTATTGTACTTACATAATATCCTTCTGCCCAAAAATGCCTGTTCCCAAATTTATATTTTAGGTTCACATGCTTATCAAAGATCATAAGTGCACTTTTTCCCTTCAAGTATCCCATGAAGCTTGAACAACCCCATTCTATCAGCTCGGAGAATTTTCTGGTATAGCCATCGATGCCCACCCGCATAACAGGTGGTTTTTGTTTCGCACGTTTTTCGTGCTCAACGAACATAAGACCACATAATAAAAAGACGGTGCTTTGAGGATACTTCCCTCAATGTACCGTCTTAACTTATCTATATTATTTACACTTGCTAAGCAGCTTTTCCCATTGTTCATCGACATACTGCTGGGCTTCATCGATCATCCATTCGCTGCCTTTTTTAAACATATGCTTAAATCTTCCTTGTTTTTTTAGAAATTCTTCTACAGGCAATTTCTTTTTTGGCTCATATGTTAAGTGCCACTGACCATCTACTATTTCATACATAGGCCATACACATGTATCTACAGCAAGTCTGCAGATTTCCGCAAGGTCCTCTGTCTCATATCTCCAGCCTCTGGGGCATGGTGACAGTATATTGAGAAAGCAAGGGCCCTCTGTATATATAGCCTTATGCGCCTTTTCATGAAGATCCTTAAAATTGCCCATAAAGGTCGTCTGAGCCGCATAAGGAATATTATGTGCAGCTATTATTGATGTAAGGTCTTTTTTGTTTTGTATCTTACCCGGGATTTTTATTCCCGCCGGCGATGTTGTTGCATCAGCAAATCTCGGAGTTGACGATGATCTCTGTATACCTGTATTCATATAGGCTTCATTATCGTAACATACATACACCATATCGTGACCTCGTTCCATAGCCCCTGAAAGAGACTGCATTCCGATATCATATGTACCGCCGTCCCCTCCGAAAGCTATAAATTTAAAATTATCCTTTACCCTTCCCAGTTTCTTCATAGTCTTATATGCCGCTTCGACACCTGACATGGTAGCTGCTCCATTGGCAAAGGCTGTATGTATGTAGCTGTCATAATAAGCTGTATGAGGATATATGAATGTGGAGACCTCCAGACAGCTAGTGGCATTGGTTATTACTGCTTTATCACCTTCATCAAGAGCCCTGAGTACACCGCGTACAGCTATTCCCGCTCCGCATCCTGCGCATAATCTGTGACCTCCGGCCAGTCTTTCAGGTTTTTCTACTTCTCTTTTCAAATTATATGTCATGACTGTGATCTCCTATTCTTCATATCTTTTATGATCGAATCCTCTCTCACCATAACGTGAGTCTCTTACGCCTACATACCTGTAAACATCTCCCGGATCATCTGTTTCATTTATTATGAACAGATCATTATAAATTTCGTAATAATCTTCAACTGTGATATCTCTTCCTCCCAATCCGTAAATGTAATTAATGGCATGAGGTCTGTTGGCAAGATCATAAAGCGAGCTTCTCGCCTCATTAAAGAGCGGTCCTCCGCTGTTGGAAAAACTTTCTGCCTTATCCATTATTGCTACGGCCTTCACTTTACACATAGCTTCTGCAAGAGGAACTCTCGGAAACGGTCTGAAAACTCTCAGCTTGATGAGTCCCACTTTCTTTCCTTCTGCCCTTAGTCTGTCTACAGCTTCTTTTCCTGTTCCTGCGCTGGAACCTATAACTACCAGCGCAACCTCTGCATCATCCATCATATATTCTTCAAAGAATCCGTATTTTCTGCCAGTCAGTTTTTCAAACCTCTTTGCTACATCCATAATTATAGGCATAGCATCCTTCATGGCCTGAGCCTGAGATCTCTTAACCTCCATATAATATGGTGATATCCCGTAAGGACCTACTGCCAGAGGATTCTCTGACTTAAGCAGGTAATTTTCGGGATGATACTCACCTACAAATTCTTTTACTTCATTATCTTCCAAAAGCTCTATATTAGAAACACCGTGGCTTGTAATAAAACCGTCCTGGCATATCATTATAGGCAGCCTTATAGTTTCCGAAATAGGCATAGCCTGAATATAATTATCGTATACTTCCTGATTAGATTCCGCATATATCTGTATCCATCCGGAATCTCTGGCTCCCATGGAGTCCGAATGATCGTTGTTGATATTGATCGGCCCTGTCAAAGCCCTGTTTACCACCGCCATAGTAATAGGAAGTCTTGCCGATGCCGCGACATAAAGCAGCTCCCACATATAAGCAAGTCCTGCCGATGATGTTGCCGTAACAGCTCTGGCTCCTGCAGCAGACGCTCCGATACATACTGACATAGCACTGTGCTCTGATTCCACTGCCACAAATTCGGTATCTACCTCTCCATCAGCTATATACTGAGAATAATATTGAGGAATCTCAGTTGACGGTGTAATAGGAAAAGCTCCCATGACATCGGGATTTATCTGTTTCATTGCCATTGCTACGGCCTCATTGCCGGACATTCTGTCTCTCTTCGCCATTTACTTTTCCTCCTTTACAAAATCTATCGCGTCAAACGGACATACTTTGACACATATACCACAGCCTTTACAATGTTTAAAATCAAAATCAAGACGCCTCCCGTCCCTTACCGGGATAGAACTGTCCGGACAGAATGGTACACAAAGCATACAATGTCTACACTTGTCCTCTTTAAACACAGGGATCATTACTCTCCAGTCACCTGTCTCCACAAGAAGAGATGTTGCAGGTTCATATATTTCAGCGCCTGTTGTAACTTCCTGCCATGTTATCTTTTCATTGATATCTTTAGCTCTCGTTTTCATAATTACTACCTATCCTACCTTTACCTCTTCCATCGCTTTAACAAGCGCTTTCATGTTCCCTTCTATAAGATTCTCCTTGTGAGCGAATTTATGCTGGAAAGATTCTCTCATATCATTTATGAAACGTTCATTATCTATAACATTACTAATCTTGACTACTGCAGCCAGCATAGGAGTATTGGGAAAATTCTTTCCCAATGTTTCCATAGAGATTTTTTCGGCATCTACTACGCACACTCTGCCCTTATAGCCATTCACTAACTTTCTTATCTCTTCAGGGGTCTTTTTACTGTTGATTATGAGCGCGCCTGTTTCCTTCAGTCCTTTAGTCACATCTTCTGATTTAAGCAAAGTTTCATCAACAACCACAACATAGTCAGGAGTATATATATTGGAATGGACTTTACAGTGCTCATCTGTTATACGATTGTATGCTGTTATGGGCGCCCCCATTCTCTCAGGACCATACTCGGGAAACCCCTGTACATGCTTACCTGAACTGAAAGCTACATCGGCCAGAAGAAGACATGCAGTCTTAGCACCCTGCCCGCCTCTTCCGTGCCATCTTATCTCCACCGCTTCATTTAATCTCTTCATCATTTTGAATTCGCTCCTATATATTCTTATTTCAATATGCAGATACTGTTATTTTGATTTTCAAGGCAAAAAAAGCAGAAAGCCTCTCAATACCTTGTATTAGACTACATTAATAAAGACTTTCTGTCAATAGTTTAGAGCAAACTTTTTTATTTGTATTCACAAAAAAAATAATTCAATTTTGTTTTTATACACAATTTTATTGTATTCTTTTCAATAGTTTTTGTTATCATCGTAAACTGTCTTCCCCTTTCACTTTTTCTGATGTCAAATCCACAATATCCGCTCCGGTAACACGCTGCAAATCTGCAAGACCCATCTCCATCTGCAAACCTACTTTACCGCCGCTCACTATAATGCTGCTCACCGATTCCGCAGATATATCTATAGCTGTGGGAAACTGTTTTTTCATACCTACAGGAGAACATCCTCCTTTCATATATCCCGTAACATTGGTTATTTCTTTCGCAGGTATCATCTCCATCTTTTTCTCTGAGAAATGTCTGGCCGCCTTTTTAAGATCAAGCTCATTACTGACCGGTATGACACATACATAATTTGCTCCGCTGTTTCCTACTGTGACTAGTGTTTTAAACACCATATCCACATTCTGTCCAAGCGAATTAGCTACAGATACTCCATCCAAAAAACCATCAGGAGCTTCATAAGTATACATCTTATATGGTATGCCTTCGGCTTCCACTATTCTCACAGCATTCGTCTTATGATTGAGTTTTTCCTTTTTCTTAGACATCACACCATCCTCGTTTCTTCATATCAATATATTCCTGCCTCATCATGGAATAACACCTTATCTCTTCTATAGTGCCGTCATATATCTTATACGCATAACGCAAAGTCCCCTCATATTCAAAGCCACACTTTTCTATGACACGGCGGCTTCTTAGATTATCTTCTGATGTAGTTATAGAGAGGATGTCCAGCCCCAATACTTCAAAAGCATATTGAATTATCTTCTTTGCAGCTTCTGTCATAAGACCCTTCCCCCAAAAATCCTCGGAAAGAGAGTATCCCATTTCTCTGCTGTGAATATCCGGTCTGAATTTGTCATCCTCAAATCCTATACTTCCAATAACTTTTCCGGTATCCTTATCAACTATAGCCCATGCCATCTTCTGCAGAAAAACTTCGGATATTATAAATCTGGATTCAGCCTGATCAGAATGGGGCTTCCATCCTGCAATAGGGCCGACATTAGGATTTTTCGCATACTCATAAAGATCTGCTGCATCTTTTTTGCTCCACATCCTCAAAGTCAGCCGTTTCGTCTCAATTGTAGGTATTCTGTACTTCTTCATTGTTCCTCCCATTCACTTTACTTTTAATATGATACCCTATGTACCGGGATAAAATCAACAGATTCAAATTCCACATCCGAAAATTTCCATATCTGTCCATACTCTTTTTACTTCCGGATTCTCAATCACAGCGTCAAAAATCTCAGGATATTTCGGGTACAACATTGCTCCGCCGTGTAAAAATTGATATACTAACAGCATGAAAAACACAAAACTTACGAAAAAACGAATTAATATAATTATTCTAATATGTTTTATAGTAATAACAACCGGAGCCTCCATAGTTTTAGCACTTTTAGGCACACAGGTGTACACCAACGCCACTGCCGACAAATCTCAGCAAGCCGCTTATGATACTTTTGCGTATTTTACCGGGCAATTGAGAAAATGTGAAAACTTTTCTCAAGTCAGAACAGCATCTCTGGGCGGAAAAATTCCTGCTCTTGTTATCTCATCTGAGGACAGTAAAACATCAAAAGAAACATGGTATTTTGAATACGAAGGTTCACTCAAAAAGGCCGTTGTCTCTTCTGGCAATACTGTCACGGCTGAATCGGGCGAAGACATTATGGTTTTAAACTCCGCAGATTTCAGAGTAACTAAACCCGGACTTTTAGAAATAAGCATTACCACTGAAAATGGAGATGACATCACCTTTAACATATCTTTTGCCAACAGCGGAGGCACTGACAATGAATAAACCTTCATCAAAAACTGTTTTTTTTATCTGTGCAGTTACTATAATAATATTATTCACTGCCGCCATACTGGCATGTGTCAGCTTATTTATTAAGGCAGACAGATATCAGCAGAAAGCCCGTCTTCTAAATCAGGCAGTAATAGAATCAACATCTATATCTGAAACTTTGAAGGCTTCCGGCGGTGACTTATCGAAAACCGGTCAACTTATGAAAGAACATACGATGTTCGATGTTACTGACAATAAACTTACTTTTTATTACGATAAAGATCTAAGAGCAAATTCAAGATCTGAAAGCCCATACAAAGCCGTTATCACAAAAACTTCTTTTGAAAACAGTTTTCAATATGACATAGTTTTTTTTGAAAGTGAAACCGGTAATTCCTTCTATGAGTTTTCCTTTAAGGCTGTTCAGACAGGGGGTGTATGATGAGACATCATTACAGAAGGCGGACATCTGGCAAAATTTATAATATCATAGAACAAAAAACACCCGTCAAGCTTTCTCCAGCCGTTATAGCCGCTGCCCTATGTATTATGTTTATTATGTTTACGGCAACTTGCTTCGCTGCTGTTATCTTCAGTACCGCATCCATTAAACTTGATACAGCTTACAGAAATGTCACTGCCTGTAAAGAATACTATGAAGCAGAAACAACTGCCACCGACATACTTTCTGTTCTTGCAGCTGATGACGGCAATTCACTGACTGACAAAAACGGAGAGCTCAAGTATAGTTACAACAATACGGAAATAACTATTTCACGAAATGGCGGCAATTTTTCTTTTGACGTTCCTATTTCAAAAAATAAGCAAACTCTTCATGTCATAGCTCAGATTGAAACCGGTAACATCAATATAATCCAGTGGTACATAAAATAATTTTGCGATACTAAATCAAAAGGCAGGAAAAACCTGCCTTTTGATTTATATTCTTTTTATAATCTAAAAAGTATGCGTTCCATAAGCAAAATGATTTCCATGTTTCAGATCTTTCAACATCGCATCATCTCCCCGTTCCTCAGCACCATTGACTGCAGATTTAACAACAGAAGCAAGCCTAACCGCTTTTCTTCCCAAATCATACGCTACAGCCTTTCCCTTCTCCTTATCTGATGTTTTTCCGTAAGTGGCGACCCATCCGGCGTCAATAAAATTATGACAGCTGTAAAAACTCTGCATTGCCTGCAAAGTACTGACAACACCTGCACTTCCGCAGGTGATAGCTGACACAGTAATCTTTCCATCCCCAACCGGCATATATGCCAGCGCTCTGTCCATTATAGCCTTACACTGAGCGGAAACGCTGTAAAAATATACCGGTACGCCGAATATCACAATATCTGCAGTTTCTATTTCATCATAAACATCTTTTATGAAATCATCTCCGCAGACACATTGTCCTGTCTTGGCGCAGGCCCAGCAGCCTCTGCACATTTTAAAATTTTCAGCAGCCGCATCACATACTCCCATCAGCTTCGTACTGACATGAACTCCGCCGTCTGTATTCATCGAAAGGCAGCCTGCCAATACCTCATCAAGAAGCTGTTCTGTATTTCGCCCTTTTCGGGGACTTGTATTTATGGCAAAAACTTTTATTCTTTCCATTTGCTTTATTCCGTTGTACTCAGAATCTCCTTATTTTTTTCGACCTGACTTATCTTCATCTTTGAAACATCTTCAGGATCAACTTCCTCCTTCAAAGCCAGTATAGTAGGTCCCAGATATACCGTACTCAATATCTCTCCATCCAGGGACACTTTACTGTATTCAGTGAAATTCTGCCCCTTGATATAATAATTTTCTCCGATCTTAACTATTTCATCTATTTTGATATCCTTAACACCCATCTTGAGATTTGTAGCCTTATATGGATTTTTTCCTCCATAAATATACTGCTTGCCATACAACATATCATAGGCCAGAGATTCAAGACCGCTCAGATAATCATTATCATCTTTATGACTTTGTTGATATTTATTTATCATTCCCACTGATATGCCGAGTCTGTCTAAAACTTCCGATGTCAAGTTGTATGCATACAGATCCTGATCTTCTTTTTCCATGCCGAAGTTATTCCATATTATATACTGAGTCTGATACAAAGAACCGTTTTTCATCATATCTTCCGTCATATCCAGTGCCGGAAGATGATCTCCATACATTACCAGAATAACATCTTCATCATAATTAGCCAAAGTATCAGTCAATTCTTTGACGAATAAATCCATCTCGTATACCTGATTAGCATAATACTCATATGTCCACTTCTGTTCTTCTGATTCAGCCTTGGTAACTGTAACAGCAGGATCTTCTATTACCTGTTCCGTCGGATACTTTCCGTGACCTTGAACCGAAATAGTATATATATAATCTGATCCGTCCGTACTTTCAAGAGCATCCATTATCTGTTCTGTAAGGATAGAATCTTTTGCCCAGTTCTTAGGAGTCTTCATAACATTATTCATATATTCCAAACTTGTAAAAGTATCAAACCCCATATTTGAAAATACTTTATTTCTTCCGTAGAAGACACCTCTGTGATTATGTATAGCATGAGACGAATATCCCAGAGTTTTCAGATCATTAGGCGTAGTCTCACACGTTGTCTTTCTCAATATTTCCTTATATGGATATTCCCCGGGTCCAAAAAACTTAACGCTGATGCCCGTCATAACTTCAAATTCCACATTAGCAGTACCTGCTCCTACAGCGGGTACTGTCAGATATCCTGAAGAATATTCTTTCATAAGCTGCCTGTAATTAGGTATAGGATCCTTTGAATATTCAAGCCCTTCTACCAAAGTAGGGTCGATGAAAGATTCAAGTTGCAGAAATAAAATATTAGGTTTGCTTTTCACGTCCGTATTATCATCTTCTCCCGGCGTATATATATTGTCATCTCCTAATTCACCGTCCTCAAAAATACTCTTTATCTGATTTTCAGAATATCCTGATGGTTTGCTTACCCCCTTATCCATCCATGTCACAAGAAAACAGTAAGGCACTCCATTATCTCTGTATCCATAAGCGAGATTTCCAAAGAAAGTATCCAGTACTCCTGTTCTTATAGCCAGCTGAAAAGCTCCGAAAGTACCAATGGCAATTATTGCTATAGCTGCGATTGCCTTTTTATAATTCACTTTATTCTTAAGCTTTGGGGCTTTTCTGTATAAAAATATTATTGCAAGAACTAAGGCCAGTACCCCTGCTATAGCCAGCACCAAAGTCGTCACGGAAAAATAATTGGAAACAATGGATAGCCCATCTTCCAAACTTTTCAGATCATATACAGTAAACGGCGTCATTCTGTTAGACAATATCACTCCGTTTACTATCCCCAGCGTAAGCCATATCAAAGACAGCATACACATGGCAAAAACTCTTCTCCTAAAAAGCAATGCCAAAGATATAACCGCCCATATCATTAATACGTTGCATAAAAATACCAAAGGACTCTGTATCATAAAGGCAATGCTGCTTATAAGAGAATGCCTTGCAAGAGTTTCTATAATAAGATTTAAGACCACTGCTGTAACAAACAGCAATACGATATAATTTTTCAGATATTTATTGTAAAACGCTTTCAGTTTCTCCATCTGTCTTATCTCCCATAACAAGCAGCCACGCTGTTGGCGATGGCAGCAAATTCTTTTATATCCAGGGTCTCTGCCCTTCTGTTAAACTCAATTCCTGTTTCTGATAATATCTCTCTGATCTGATCTTTAGACAGCCCGCAAACTCCTGTGAGAGAATTTAAAAGTGTTTTTCTTCTCTGCCCGAATCCATGCTTTATACAGGAAAAAAAAACCTTTTCGCTTATTAAATCCACCGGCCTCTCTTTTCTTACGGAAAGCTGCAAAACTGTGGAATCAACCTTCGGCCGAGGAACAAATACTTCCTTGGGAACAGAAGTTACCTGATGGACATCGCAATAATATTGCACTGCTACAGACAGTGCCCCGTAGGTTTTCCCTCCCGGAGATGATTTTATCCTGTCAGCTACTTCTTTCTGCATCATTATCGTTATGCTGTCAACAGACACGCCTCTTTCCAGAATACTCATAATAATAGGCGTAGTAATATAATACGGCAGATTTCCTATTATCTTGACTCTGCCGCTGAAAGTTCCGGCTTCTTTTTCTTCATTTATTATTTCATTTTTATCTGTCTTCAGGATATCTCTGTTTATCACCTTGATATTGTCGTACCCGCCAAGTGTCTCGGACAATATAGGTATGAGTTTTTTATCTATCTCCACAGCGATAACTCGCGCAGCTGATTCTGCAGCTGCAGCTGTCAAAACGCCTATTCCCGGACCTATCTCGATCACAAGATCGTCGGAATTTATTTCCGCTCCGTCTATGATCTTTTCTATCACATTTCTGTCTGTTATGAAATTCTGTCCTAAACTTTTTGATAGTTTAAAATCGTGTCGTTCTTTTATATCCTGTATTGTAGAAGGTGCATATAATTTCATCTATATCTCCCGGATAGCCTTATAAAGTTCTTCTTTAGTGATCCCAAACTTATTCAGCTTCTGAAGAAAACTTTTTCCGTTACTGTATCCTATGCCAAGCGATTTGCCTGCAAACTGTCTTCTAAGCGCCGAATCCGCTTGTCCCACAAGACCTGCCGCTACCATATCATCAATGGTAAACTCCTGTCCTCCTACAGATTCCTCCAGTAAACAATGCGCCTTCTCAAGAGCGCTTCTTATACTTTCCGAAGATGCATTTTCTATGCCTATGTCTCCATTTTTTTCTGCGTCACTTCTGTCTAAAAACGCTTCTTTGGCATCGGGGAATCTCTTCATAAGTCGCTGTCTTATCTGTCTTCCTGCGTGATCGGGATCTGTAAATACTATTATTCCTTTTTCTCGATACGCTTTCTCTATAAGAGACCAGGTCTTTTCTGTTATACCATACCCATGTGTTTCTATTGTGACGGCATCTACACTTTTTTTAATGGCAGCCGTGTCATCACGTCCCTCGACGATAATGATTTCTTTGATCTTCATATCCGAAGTCATTTATCCTATTCCTCCGTATCTTCTGCATCTTTGTCCGGCTTTGTTATATCATCAGGAAATATGTAAATGGTCTCTCCCGGTTTTATCAGTCTCAGCTGATCGCGAGCTTGTTCTTCCAGATTTTTCAAATCATTAGCCTGCTCCAGCTCTTTTTCAAGCTGCTCTTTTTCATCCTGGAGTTCCTGTTTCTGCTCCTTCATATCATGTTGCTCTTTCTTAAGAGAAATTATATTTATAACAGTAAATGAAATCAGCCCGATTATGACCATAACAACAATGCCTATCATCAGTCTCCGTCTGTTGCGGTTTCTTCTGATAGCCATTTTTCCTCTTGTCTTCTGTCTGGCGGATTCCTTAGCTTTCGCTTCTTCTTTTTCCCTTTCCGCCCGTCTTTTCTCCAGCCGCTGCCTCCTGGCTTGTTCCATGTCGATGACTTGGCTGTTATTTTTGAATTCTTTGCTGCGTCGTCTTTTACCCATGTCCTGATTATAACACAGCATATTTTTTTCCACAACAACAGTCCTGCCGAAAAGCCCAAAACAGCATGAAACGTGATTTTTCCAAAAGCGCAGTAATATAAAAATGCAGAAAGGGCAGCTCCCGAAGCCACCCAGAAAATCAATTCCTCCACGATCCGCAATCCACGTCCGGTCGCTATATACTGCAGCCTCTTTTTGATTTGCCAAAGAGTTTCCGTAAAAATGCCGGCACAAAACATTACTGCCGTGGTTTCTGCTTGATGTGCGATAAGCTCTGTAAATTTTATCATCATTTCATAAGCTTGGCGAAAAAGCCCTTTTCTCCTTTTTCTCTTACTTTTACATACATTAATGAATCTATGGTGCCGACTATTACCGCGCGGCCTTCATTAAGATCCAACATCTGAATATGGAGTTTGGAACCTTTCACTATCATTGCGCCCTTGCTGAGAGTTGCTCTCACCTCATCTTCATCAAAGCTGTCTATTTCCTTTATGTCTGTTACTGTGATGGTCTCTCTGTTATCTATCATGACTGTATGATTCTCCATAAGCATACCTCCTTTTGAGAAAATCGGTCCCATCTGCAGCGGGCCGGTATATATTAAAATATATTTATGTTGTATGCCTGTTAGAACCATTCATATGACAAAGTACGCAGTATCAATTCTTTTCAGCGTACGGCATTATATCTAAACAAATATAAAGAGCCGCATAAACGGCTCTTTATAAATCATCTGCATATAAAATTTTTCCCAATATTTACGGTAGATAGTTTATCGGATTCTTTGCCACACCATTAACTCTTATTTCAAAATGGCAATGAGGTCCTGTACTTCTGCCGGTATTCCCTGATTCTGCAATATGCTGACCCTGATAAACTTTATCGCCTTTACTTACAAGAAGTGAACTGTTATGAGCATATCTTGTTTCCATACCATTCTGATGGTCTATGATGACAAGATATCCATACGCCCCGCTGTATCCGGCATATGTAACCGTACCTCCATCAGCGGCTAAAACATTACTTCCTACAGGACATCCCAAATCTATGCCTTCATGGCTTCTGCCCCATCTGGAGCCAAAATTAGATGTAAGAGTATATCCCCCTGATAATGGCCAGATATACTTGCCTGACCCGACAGTAGGCGGCTTTTCTTTGGTTCCCACCATTATCACCTCTGTTACAGGTTCCTTCTTCACCGTAGTTACCAGAGGAGTCTCTTCTTTTTCCTCGCCATTTACCAGAACGATTCTCGAGGTTATCTCGCTGAGACCATTTTCACCCTTCTGATGAGTTTCAGTATATCCCTCATACAAATCAGCATCATCTTTTTCCTCAACCTCATATTCTATCTGCTTCTCATAAGTCACAAGCTCGGTTATCTTCACGGTGAGAAGAGGCGCATGCTGCTTTATCTTCAGTACGCTGCCCACTTCCAGTTTTTTCTGATCTACATTGGGGTTTTCCTGAAGGATATCCTCTTCTGTCATAGAATAAAGTTTAGCGATATCCGCAAGAGTTTCTCCTGCTACAACTTTATGCATCTTCTCTGTCTCTCCGCTGGTACAAAGCTTTTCAACCATCTCTTTTTCAGAAAGAACATCTTCCAGATCTGTATTGCTCTGCTTGACATCTACTTTTTCTATGAATACAGCTTCTTCTATTTCGGCTCCTTCTCTGCCGCTTGTATATCTGTCTTTGATATCCTGCATTACATCGGCCGCAGCTTCTTTACTTTCTACAGCTCCGACCTTCTTTCCATTGACATATATTCCGTAAGCTTTCACATTAAGATTACCCATATATGAAAGTCTTTTGAGAACTTCTTCAGAATTGTCTATTTCCACATCACCCAGAGCAGATACTCTTTTAAACTCTATATCATCTTTAGCATCAATTATTACATCAACATTCTTATCTTCTGTCAAAGCGCCCTGAACCAGATCAGTAATCCTCAAGACTTCATCTTTCTCCTTAACCAGTCCCAAAGTCTTACCGTTATAAGAATATTCATATGCGGTACAGTAATTGAAAACACCTGCAACACCTACAAGAAGCATTATAAATACAGAAAACAATGTAAGCAGCGGCGCTTTATGATTATCGCAGAACGTCTTAAGGCCTTTCATCCTTTTTCCCAAAGGGCTGTTTTCATAATCAAGCATTTTCTGCTTCATAGAAAGCTCTACCGCTTCCCTAGCCTCTTCCCGGCGTTTTTCGCGTTCCTCTCTCATCTGCTGAGTTTTTGCTTCTGATGATTCTTTACGCTCTTTTCTGTCTGCGACTCCCAGAAGATCTTTTAAAGAAATGGACATAGTATCCTTTATCTTTGTATTGATCTGCATGCCTTTTACATTTACAACGCCTCCGCCTAATTCTGCATCGGCAATACTCTTCTGCTTCAGTCTTTCCTTCTCGAGCTTAGCTCTTTCGGCAGCTTCCCGTTTTTCTCTTTTATGACGCTCTTTGGCTTCTATCCTCTGGATCTTCTCATCTCTTTTTTTCTTTGCCTTAGCTAATTTTTCTTCTCTGGCTGCTTTAGCTTTCTCTTCTTTTATAAGTTTTTCTACTTTTGTTCTCTGTTCTCTCAGAGCTCTCTCATTTTTTTCCCGTTCTTCTCGAGCCAATCTCTCTGACTTATGAGCCTCTAAAAGATCTTGAAGCTTAGCCTGCTCTTCTTTGAGAAGCTCCTGCTGCTGCGTAAGTTTTATCTGCTGCTCAGCCGCCAGTTTTTCTGTATGTTTCTCTGTCATCTGGGAAATAGTCCCTATCTTTGCATCTTGCTGCTGCTGTGCTGAAAGGAGTTCCTTCTTGGCCTCTTCAAGGCCTTTCATCAGATCCTCTGGTTTATCTTCATCAAAAAACTCTCTGATTTCTTCCGGCGTAGCTTCAGATTCTGACGCTGTATTATTTTCACGAAGCTGCTTATTCTTTGCCTGTATCTCAGCTTCCATAGCATCCAACGCCTGTTTTCTGGATATGGCCTTAGCACGTCTTTCAGCTTCTGCTGCTCGACGACGTTTTTTTTCAGCTTCTTCTTCTATTAACGCAGCACGTTTTTGAGCTTCCAGAATCTCCTGCTGAGCCTGTTTCTTTTTAAGCTCTCTTTTGAGGGCTTCCTCTCTCTGAATTCTTTCAGCTTCTGCATCTCTTCTCGCTTGCTCTATTATCGCCTGTTTTGCTGCAATGATCTCCTCAGTATCTTCCAAGACTATGTCTTTACTTTCTTGCCGACTGCTGCCCGAATCGGGCAAAATATCCATATCATCTGTCTTAAGAGCCTCAACACTTTTTCTCAGACTCATGATGTCTTCGTAAATCTTTTTAGCTTCTTCATCCTGAGAAAACAGTTCTTCTCTACTCATGGCTTTATTTTCAGTCCTATCAGATTTCTGTTCTTTTGAAGATGTTACTGATTCATTAAGCTTATCTTTTCCTTCGTTATCTCTCGGAAACATTGACATTTCTCTCCTGTTTCAAGCATTCCGGTATCCTTACATTTCGGACACCTGTATCTTATATCCATAAAATCCATCTCAAACCCGTTATCCGTAAGCAGAAATGCCTTCTCCATATTAAGAGAATCCAGCCTGCCTCTTATCTCTTCCAAAGCCTGTTTTCTGTCAGCCCTGTCAGAAATTATTATTTTTGAAATCTCTTTACTCTGAGTACTAATCTCATCTTCTATCTCTTTGATCCTCGGCACTTTTTCGTATACCTGCTGCCTTCGCTGCTGAGCTTCTTCCTCTTCCTTTCGTACCAGAGCATCATAGTACTTCATTATATCACCGGTAGTAAGCTCCTTATTCCCTCCGGAAGATTTGCCATTCTGCTCTTCATACCAGTTTATCAATATTTTGTTAACATAATTGATATTAGGACTGGATATACCTGAAGTCTTACTACATGCCGTAAGAACTTTATCAAGAGAAAACCCCATAGTTTCAAACCATGTATCTATAATGCGCTTCTCTTCTTCCGTAGCATTTCTGGCAAATCCCAATGCCTGAAATACCCTTTTATACAGATGATGCTTTTTATCATTCTCGCTCAGATGCTTTTCTACGGCTATTACATCCGTCAGACCTTCTTCTGCCCATTTTTTGATAACCGCCGTTATGTATTTAATATTTTTTTTCTTTTTCTGCACGCAATAAGAATATCCATATACTATAACTTCCGGCGCAGCATTAAAATCATTTATGAGAGAAAGTATCTCCATCATCTCAGTCCCACTTATAACTTTTCCTGCTATCTTTTCTATCTGCGTGAACATATTCTGTATCTCTTTGTCAGACATAAGGGAATTAACATTGCTTTCGACAGTTATACTCTTCGCCTTTGTCTTTTCACCGTAAAGCTGCTCTTTAAGGCTTATAAACTCTATATCGTAATCAAACTTATCATCAGGATTATTCCTTATCTTCCTGACTACGCCCATGCGCTCCCAATAGGTCCATGCCTTAAGAACATCCTCATGGTCTATACCCAGATGTTTTGCTATATCCTCATTGGTAATATCCGTCTCCAAGCAAGAATACATATGGGCAAACATATATACCTTAACAAACTCGCCCGGAGCTGAAACCATGTATTCATTTATAAATATATTTTCCACGCTGGTATCCAGCAAAAAATAATCTTTTCTCTTTTCTCTTTTAAAGCCCATCTATCCTCCAAATCAAAAGCCGGGGATATTATTTCCGCCCATACTGTCCACAAATTTTGTAAGCTTATCCAGCCATGTGACTTTAACGGTTCCTGTAGGTCCGCTCCTCTGCTTGGCTATTATGACTTCACACTCTCCGTGAGCTTCCGAGTCCTCATTATAGTACTCGTCTCTGTATAAAAATACAACTATATCGGCATCCTGCTCTATGGATCCTGACTCTCTGAGGTCGGAAAGCATAGGTCTGTGATCAGTTCTCGTCTCCGGGGCTCTTGACAGCTGTGAAAGCACAAGAACCGGACAGTCCAGCTCTCTTGCCAATAATTTTAAGTTCCTGGATATCACAGAAATTTCCTGAGTTCTGGAATCCGCCTTTCCCTCAGGATTCATCAACTGCAGATAGTCTATTACAACAAGATCCAGACCTTCCTCGGCCTTAAGTCTTCTACATTTGCTCTTCATCTCCATTATATTGACTCCGGCAGTGTCATCTATATGTATATTTGCTTTAGACAATACATCTAATGCTATATTAATATCATCCCAGTCTCTTCTTTCCAGTTTGCCGGTTTTCAAGCTCTGCATAGGCACTTTAGATTCCATGGAAAGAAGTCTCTGCCCCAACTGCTCCTTAGACATCTCCATACTGAATACCATGACAGATGCTTTTCCTTTTACCGCTGCATTAAGAGCCAAAGAAAGAGCGAAAGCCGTCTTCCCCATAGCCGGTCTTGCCGCCAGTATTATCAGATCCGAGCGTTGAAGCCCTGATGTCATTATATCAAGATACTTAAATCCGGTAGTAATTCCGGTGAGTCCTCCGTCCATCTGAGAGGCCTTATCTATTATCTCTATATTTTCCAGAAGCACATCCTTAATATGGGCATACTGTCCCTTTTGTCTGGATTGTGATATTTCAAAGATACCGCTCTCTGCATAATCCAGCATCTGAGCAGCTTCCATAGCTTCTTCGTATCCTTTTGCCATTATATCGTCTGCCGTATCTATCAGCCTTCGTATAGACGCCTTTTCCGCAACTATTTTACCGTATTCCATTGCATTTGACGTAGTCGGAGTTCCGGAGGACAGAGAAGCGATATAAGCTCTGCCTCCCACCATGTTAAGACTGTTTTTTTTCTTAAGTTCCTCTGATACTGTAAGTGCATCTACAGGAATATTTTTTCTGTGTAGCTCCAACATAGCTTTAAATATCTCTTTATGATTATTATCGTAAAAATCATCGGCTTTTACCACTTCGACGACATCAAAAAGAGCATCCTTTGAAAGCAAAGCTGCACCAAGAACAGATTTTTCCGCCTCTATACTGTGCGGAGGAATTCTTCCTTCCATATTCTTCTCCAACAATTAAACGGTTACCCTAACCTTAAGCGTTGCCGATACCTCAGAAAAAAGCTTTATATTAACTTCGGTTTCTCCCGCCTGTTTTATCGGTCCTGATAACTCTATCTTTTTTTTGTCTATTTTTATATTCTCCTGCTTAAGCAGTGCTTCTGCTATATCTTTAGATGTTATTGATCCGAAGAGCTTACCGGTTTCTCCTCCCTTTGACTTTATCTCCAAAGTTATGTTTTCTATGATCTTAGCCTGCTGCTGCGCAGCTGCCTTTTGTTCTTTATGCTTTTCTGCGGCTATAGCTTTCTGTTTTTCAAGATTTCTTATATTCCCTTCTGTTGCCTCCTTGGCAAGTCCTTTAGGCAAAAGCATATTTCTTGCATATCCGTCGCTTACTTTTACGACCTCTCCGGCTTTTCCTGTTCCCTTAACATCCTTTGTCAGTATAACTATCATAATTTTAACCTCCTATTGTGAAGTTCTCACGAAATCTGTTTTTCTAATACTTCTCTTATTTTTTCCAGCAGTTCATCAGGAGAAAGCTCCGACTGTGCTCCGGCTGTATTAAAATGACCGCCGCCGCCAAAAGCTTCCATAATCACCTGCACGTTTATATCTCCCAGAGATCTGGCGCTTACCACTGTAATTCCCTTCTGGTTTTTTCCTGCTACAAAGCTTGCTTTTATACCTTTTATGGCAAGTAATTCATCAGCCACCTGGGAATTGACGATTTGAGCATCATGATGCTGTCCCGGGCACACAGACATGGCTATGCCGCCATCAAAAAATTCGGCTCCGGCAATACATGCTGCCCTAATACGGAAACTCTCTGCATCAGTCTGAAAATACCTTCTGACATTCTCAAGATCTGCTCCTGCCCGCTTGAGCCACGAAGCCGCCTCAAAGGTACGCACGCCCGCTTTTACTGCAAATCTGTTAGTATCCACCATAATCCCTGCCAATAATGCATCCGCCTCCAGCTTTGTCAGAACCTTCTTCTCACAGGCGTACTGGACTATTTCGGAAACCAGTTCTGAAGCCGACGACGCATATGATTCCATATAGGATAATATGGTATTGGGAAGGCTTCCTTCTGTTCTTCTGTGATGGTCTATGACCACCGTCCTGTTGACTTTTTCCAAAAGTTCCATAGATTCAACAAGTGTCGGTCTGTGAGTATCCACCACCACACATAAAGCCGTGCCGTCCGCAGCGGAAAGAGCTTTCTCTGTTGTAACAAACTCATAAGTCTCAGATTCTTTTGCATCTTTTACAATATCAGAAAGAGTATTATTGTATGAATTGAGAACAATATACGCATCTTTGCCTACAGTTTTGGCAATTCTGTATATCCCCAGTGAGGCTCCAAAACAATCCAGATCCGGATTAACATGCCCCATTATAAAAATTTTCGACGACTGTGTCATCAATAGTTTCAAAGCATGTGCTATGACTCTGGATTTCCCTTTATATCCCTTTTCAACACTCTGAGATTTTCCTCCGTAATACTCAAAATTCTTTACATTCCTGACCACTGCTTGGTCGCCGCCGCGTCCCAGAGCCAGATTAAGAGCATCCTGAGCATAATCTTCACTTTCGGCGATGGTTTTGCCGCCCACACCTATTCCTATACTAAGGGTAACGGGAAAGTCCATATTTGTGTCTATTTTTCTGACTTCATCAAGAATACAAAACTTATTATTCACCAATTCTTTATAGTTTTTATGAGTTAAAAGCAACTCATACATATGCTCTTTGTATCTGGAAATGGCCGCTCCCATTTTATCTGCCCATCCCCTTATGAGCTTGTCTATTTCGGTAGAAACCTCCAGTTCATTTTCTTCTTTTCCGCTTGGTGTCATTTCTTCCAGATTATCTACATTTATTAAAGCTATACATGGCTTCTCATCATTATAAAGATCTTTGAGATTTTCAAATGAAGTAACATCTATAAAGCACATCATTACTGATGCAGATTCTCCTTCCCCGATAAATCCGGTAAGAATCTTAAAAGCCTTGTCATTTCGTTTGATAAGAAGAGCTGAGCCTTCTTTTGCAGCGTTCATTATTTCCGGCAGTTTTATTCCCGTCAGAGCAAAGATGTCTCCGTCTATAATGCCATCATATTTAAACACCTCAGCAATCTTTTTGTTGGCTCTGGAAACCTTCCCGAAAGAATTGATTATACACATAGGCACTATGGTATAGTGAGCCAGCAGCCTTTCTATTCTTCCAACGTACATATCCTTCTCCTAAAATTATATTGATGCGATCTATCTTCGGGCGCTTCTGCCCTGTATCTTTCCTTTAATCCCAAATATCAGATCGAACATTCCCACCATGAGCAATACCAATCTGCCAAGATATATCATCCACATAACGATAGCTATGATGACACCTACGGGTTTAGGTATCCGCTTCATATGGCAGAACATCAGAACCACCGAAACTCCCTGTACAGAAAATACAAAATTAAATAAAAGATCCACATTCATATATATCATATTGTCGCCAAAGACCCCTGTCTGAGTCAATATCCATGATATGAGATACATTCCCATAACAGCCATAAAAGCTCCGTTTGGCCATGAGAATTCTCTCAGCTTAGGCATTCTGCTTACCTGTGTACGCCTTCCCATTATCTTGGCTATAATGATATATTCTATATATGATACTACCATTCCCAAAATCATAATACATGCAGGCATAACAGCAAAGGTACTATTATAGAGGTTTTTAAACATCTCTGTACGTTCCGCTTCTCCCACAGCTGCCAGATCAAAGGCATCTGCCACCATAGGGTTTTGGGCGAGATCCTTTGCCATCACATCCACAAGTTCCTTTATCTGTGCAAAAATCCCCTTACCTGTCATAGAGGCAATCATAAAAATCACTACCGTTGCAGCAGCTATCGTTATGGCAGAGTACATGACAACTCGATATGGCGAAAGTTTTCCTGCTTTAATTGCCCCCGGCATTACAATAATTGGTATAATCAATATCAAAAAATAAATCAGCAATAGATACATTAAATTTCTCCTAAAAATATTTATAAGTATTAGTTATTATACCATACTTGTACGGTTAAAACAAATGCAAAGAGTTAGTTTGTAGGAACCTGCTTTTTCGTCAGAATATCTATATTTTCATAATAAAAGGAAGATCTTCATAAATCTTCCTTTTGACAATATACATTACGCAGGTTTATTTCCCCTGCTGTGATAACGGGGATTTACTTTTATCCGTTTCCGTCGCTTCAACAATACCTGTAAGAGCACTGGCAAGACCTGCCATTGACTGTATTTCTGCCGGGATGATAATTTTTGTAGCTTTCCCGTCAGCTGCCTTTTCAAAAGCTTCAAGACTTTTCAAAGTCAGAACTTCTTTTGTCGCCTCCGCTTGACTGAGCATCCTTATACCGTTTGCAGTAGCCTTTTGTACCATGAGTATAGCTTCTGCTTCTCCTTCCGCTGCCTTTATAGCTGCCTGTTTTGAAGCTTCTGCTTCGAGAATAACAGCTTCTTTATTTCCTTCAGCTATGAGCACGGCTGACTTTTTCTCACCCTCTGCCCTAAGTATAGCTTCCCTTCTTTCACGCTCTGCTCGCATCTGCTTCTCCATAGCCATCTGTATATCTTTTGGAGGGTTGATGTTTTTCACTTCTACACGATTTATCTTGATCCCCCACGCATCTGTCGCTTCGTCAAGAACCAATCTGATCTTTGAGTTAATATGTTCACGGCTTGTCAGGGTTCCGTCAAGCTCCAGCTCTCCGATAATGTTTCTTAAGGTTGTTGCTGTAAGATTCTCAATAGCAGCCATAGGATTCTCTACACCATAAGCGTAAAGTTTAGGATCAGTTATCTGAAAGTATACTACGGTATCTATCTCAATAGTTACGTTATCTTTTGTAATAACGGGCTGGGGAGGGAAGTCTATGACGTGTTCTTTAAGAGAAACCTTCCTCGCCACCTTGTCTACCAAAGGTATTTTAAAATGCAGTCCTACCTGCCATGTAGTATAATACGCTCCCAAACGCTCCAATACATAAGCATTTGCCTGTGGTACAATCCTGATATTTGTTACAACAAGGGCGATTATCAGGATTATTAGAATGATGATCGCCACGATCGTTCCTATAGAATACATTTTATTCCTCCGATTTCTTTTCTTCTACCGTCAGAGTTACTCCCCTGACATCTTTTACAATAACGATTGAACCTTCTGCTATCTTATTTCCCGGTGAAACTGCAGTCCACATTTTACCCCCTACTCTCACCTGACCACTTCCGTATACAGGAATTTCCTTTTCTACAATCCCTTCTTTTCCCGGTATAGCTTCCACATTAGTCCTCTCTACTTTAGCATTAAACCGTTTCTTAGCAATGGGTCTTGTCACGGCCAGCAGCACAATAGAAATTATTAAAAATACTATGACCTGAATAACTACCGGGGCTCCAAGCATAGCTGCTATTGATGCTCCTACCGCTCCTCCGGCAAACCATATACATGTAAGGCCTAATGTTATTGCTTCCAGAATCGACATGATCCCCGCCACAAATAGCCAGAGAACAGCCGCGCTGAAAGTAATTCCTAAAACAGTCATTATCTCTCTCCTTTTCTGCTGTTATAATGCTGATGTTTCTCTATCATCTCATTCATTTCCGTCTTCGTCAGAAGCCCTGATTTATAAAGAGTCTTCAAGCTCTCCATATATCCCTTTTCAATTCCTGATACCTCCTGTGAAGTATATCTTACAGACGTGGATCTGTCATCTTTTTCCAAACTCCTTTTCGGACTTTTTCCTACTGAAACGTTTCGCTTTTTCTTCACTTTATTATTTGCAAATGTCTTTATATTTACACCGCTTCTTCGTCTTCTGACAATAACCGCTGCTATTATCACTACTATAACGGCAACAACAATAAATGGAGATATCCACGCTATGATATCTTCTGCCGAATAATATGACTTAAAGTCTTCATCATTATAAACAGATTCTTCAGTACTGCCTCCTGTTATTTTCTCACCATATGACATATCAAAAAATCCGTCAGCTACGCTGTCCATCATCGACGATATCTGCGGATCCTGATACTCGCCTGAATCATTTTGGAATATAAGTATATTATTAACGATATACTGCCAGTTATCTGTCGTCTGCGCTGTGATATAAACTGTGTGGTTTTGCGTCTCGTTGCTGCCATCGCCGTTTATATCCGCACTGATGCTGACAGGAATCTTGAGGAATCCATCCCACTCACCGTCAAAAAATACCGGTTCTCCATAAGTCACCCCCTCATTTTGATCTGTTTCCCGCAGCATTGTATCATATATCTGACTGACTGCATCCCTGCCATATGTATCATAGTACTCCATAGCCTGTTCTGCATCACCATGAAAATAAACATACCCGTCATCTTCCATTTCTCCCCAAGAAAAATATATATCAAGCTGAAGCGGATTTTCTGCTTTCTTTTCCTTCGCAGACATTATATGCTCATAAGGTTTGCCCTTGCTTTCATCAGCACTTATCTCAGTCACTTCCCATCCATCCGGCATCTCTATACTTATATTGCTGTCCCTGACATAATAATATTCCTCTGCATAGGAACAAATAGTCATCAAAAAAATCATGAGCATAGTAAACAGAACTGCTGCCGCATGCCTTAAAACCTTCTTCATCTGACACCTCCCAAATATAAACATATTATATCATATATGGCTTATTATATTTGACGAATAATCTCTCAAAACATTCTTTCCGCAACAAAAAACTGCCTCACAATTAAGCAAAGCAGTTTTGAAACATATTCTGTAAAAATATCAGTCAGCTGTATAAGGCAGAAGCGCAACTATTCTCGCCCTCTTTATAGCTCTTGTCACTTCTCTCTGATGAACTGCGCAGGTTCCTGTGATTCTTTTCGGAAGAATCTTTCCTCTTTCAGTTACATATTTCTTGAGCTTTTCTATATCCTTATAATCTATAGTTTCTGTCTTATCGGCACAGAACTGGCAGACTTTCTTTCTTCTCATGCCGCCGCGTCTTTTATTATCCATGATTCAGTCTCCTCTCTTTTAGAACGGGATATCGTCATCTTGGATCGCCTGAAATCCCTCAGGAACACCCATATCTTTGTCGGCAGAACCGGAACCTGACGGCTGATTCTGATATCTTCCGCCTCCTGCTCTCTCGTTTCTGTCGCCCCATTCTAAAAATTCTACTCTATCGGCAACTACATCCGTAGTATAGACTGTAGCTCCGTCTTTATTGGTATAACTTCCCGTCTGAATCCTTCCCTGGACTCCGACAAGTCTTCCCTTAGCCAAGAATCTTTCGCAGTTTTCAGCTTGTCTGCCGAATACTGTTACTCTCGGAAAATCCGTCTTTTTTTCCTGTCCGGATCTCACCGGTCTGTCGATAGCCACTGTAAATGTAGCCACCGCCATCTGGCTTTCGGAAATATACCTAACTTCGGGGTCTCTGGTTAATCTCCCAATCAGTACAACACTATTCATACCGCACCCCTCTCTATTTCTCGTCTTTGTTTATTATCATATGTCTGATTACGTTGTCCGAAATCTTAAGCCTTCTGTCCAGCTCTGCCGGCAGAGTAGGCTGAGCCTTAAACTCTACAACAACGTAATATCCCTCAGTCTTCTTCTGAATAGGATAAGCAAGTTTCTTCATTCCCCAAACATCTACATTGCCAATCTCGCCTTCAGTTTCGATGATGCCTTTAACAGCTTCAACTGTAGCGTCTTTCTTGTCGTCTTCCAATGTTGGATCAATGATAAACATTAATTCATAATTAATCATTCTTTTCACCTCCTTGTGGACTAAATGGCGGTAAGCGTTTCTCACCGCAAGGACTGCACACAAAACCGCATGCTTTTATATTATACATCAACTGTGTTCAAATGCAAGATTTAATTTGCCTGATTTTCATTATTTTGCAACGGTCAGAGCAATTCTTCGCATACTTTATCAAGATTTTCTCTGATCCTTATGTGCTGAGGACAGGCCTCTTCACATTTGCCGCATTTTATACATTGATCTGCCTGTTTTTTCCCGTGATTTTTTACCAGCCACTCTTCCTGATGTCTGGCAGCATCTTTATCTCCATAAAGTGTAAGATAATTTGCTGCGGTAAAAGAACCTGAAATACCTATATTGGCAGGACAGACCTTAGCACAGTAATCACACGTGGTACAAGGAATCAAAGGAATCTTAGAAAGAGCTTCCTGTGCTTTTTTAATCGTATTTCTCTGACTGTCATCAAATCCTTTAAAATCTTTCATAAAAGAAATATTGTCATTCATCTGTTCTTTATTGCTCATGCCTGAAAGTACTGTTATTATTCCGTCAAGATCAGCAGCAAATCTGACAGCCCACGAAGCCACAGAGGAATCGGGTTCCGCCCTCTTTAAAATATCTTTAACTGTGTCCGGAGGCGTCGCTAACATGCCTCCTTTTACAGGCTCCATTATGATAACAGGTTTTCCGTGTCTCCTTGCCACTTCGTAACACTCTTTTGACTGTATAGCCGGATTATCCCAGTCGGCATAATTTATCTGCAGCTGGACAAACTCCATTTCGGGATGTGCTGTCAATATTTCATCAAGCTCCTGAGGATTTGAATGGAAAGAAAATCCTGCATGCTTTACAAGTCCTTCTTTTTTCTTTTCCTGTATCCAGTCCCACAGCTGAAAATCATCAAAAAAATGACTTCTTCCCTCTCCCAGATTATGAAGCAGATAAAAGTCGAAATATCCGGCGCCTGTCTGCCGGAGAGAAGTATCAAACTGCGACACGGCCTCTTCTTTTGTTTTGCAGTTTATCCATGCGGCATTCTTTGTAGCAAGCTGATAGGATTCCCTCGGATACCGTTCCACAAGCGCCTGCCTTATGGCATTCTCACTTCCTTCATAAGCCCATGCAGTATCAAAATATGTGAAGCCGGCATCCATGAACAGATCAACCATTTCTTTGGTCTGCTCTATATCTATGATTTCTCCGTTTTTAGGAAGCCTCATAAGACCAAAACCCAACTTTCCTATTTTTTCACCTAAATACGCCATTATTTTACCTCCTTTTGAATACTTCAGCTGACCGGCATTTGAAGATTGCCTAAAACATTTTTCATCAAATCATCGGTCATTATTATATTCCATCCATAATAACCATCGTTGACCATAGGAACAAAAACGATAGTTTCCAACACAGCTCCGCTTTCTGCAGCTTTTTCCACCTGCTGTACATAAAGCTGCAGGCACTGTGCATTGAGTTTCTCCTTATCAGCTATATCATCAGTATATAAATTATCTGTCACATATTGATAGGAAACTTTTTCATATTCTGAAAGAACTTTACTGAAATCTCCGGATTTTATCGATACCTTGGCTACAGCAACATCATTTTTTTCGATGATTTCCTTTACTTCATAAGAAAAATTCCTAAAGAGAGCTTCATTCATTCTGGCAACAGTGTCTTTATCTCCCTGAACATTAGCAATGAAATTCACATAGCTGTCATCCATATATTTTTCCATCACATGTGTTTCTCTGTTCTTAAGACCATCCATAAAATCTGTCACAGACTCATGAGGCGTCGTGGATATCATGTTCATTACTCCCATCTGCATCATGATGGATATTATTATACTTATTACAGTTTTTGCTGTATACTGCACAATCACTGTTTCTGACCTCCGCATCCAAAACGGTTGTTTTTTACTGACATATTAATTATAATATATCAGTATTCATTGATTTTCAAGTAAACGGAGTCACTTATGGATAACAAAAGGAAAATATGTGAAATAAATATAAAACAGCGTCATTCATTCAAAAAAATCGTTCTTCTTATTCTTATAATCACAGCTGCAGCTGTAGGATCCGTATATGCTGCTATGCATATAAAAATAGAAACCATACGAAGCGATGCTGCAAGGGCAAGCAAAATACTTTCGGAAGAAGGCGCTGCTTCAGCTGAAAAGATAGATCTCGCCAATGCGCTCAGAACTTCCACAGTAAATGAAGTAATAAAAGGCGAATCCATACCATCATATTCCACTTCACAAATAATGGATCTTGATGTAAGCAAACCCAGTGGAGTTACAGTTTCAGATCTGAAACTTGTTACAAAGGGAGGTCTTTCTGGTCTTGAAGAAGCATTTTATAAAGCTGAACAAGACTATGGTATCAACTGCCTGTTCGTCATGGCTATTGCAGCGCATGAAAGCGCTAACGGCACCATGTGTTTCAGACCCAATAACATGTTTGGATTCGGTTCAAGCGGTTTCTCTTCCAAAGCTGAAGGAATTGATGTTGTCTCAAAAACTCTGGCAAACAGCTACCTTTCTCCCGGCGGCAGTCTATATTCAGGGAAAACAATTTCATCCGTCAACAAGAAATACGCAGCAAGCACCACATGGGATGACAAAGTAGCAAGAAATATGGTGAACTATTATTCTACCATAAGCAAAAAACACAATGATGCATTGAATAAACTCAAGTAAATTTCTAACGATCAGATCAAAGTCATAAATTTTCCGATAGATAAAGCGCAGCTTCATTCAAAGCTGCGCTCTTTTAATTTGAACACCTATATTAATCTGCCTCAAATCAGTTTCTTCGTTTACGCCTCATAAGCAAAGCAGCGGTTATACCTATGAGAGACATAGTCATTAAAATTGCCGGACCTCCGAAATTCATATCGTCTCCTGTTTTGGTATCTTTTGTTATAGTTGTATCCTTACTGTTAATGAAATCTGCATTCATTTCATCTCCGGCTTGTATCGCTCCCGAAGCGCCTTCAGATGTAGTGCTATATCCGTCAGTATTTGCTTCTTTTTCAGTCACTGTGTATTCGATATCCGCCGGAAGTCCGCTGGCTGTCTTGCTTTCTCCATCCTTTAATGTCACCTCAGCTTTACCTTCGGTGAATTCTATCTCTCCATAAAGTCCGGTTATATTCTCATCAAGCTCTATGGTGAAATGAAACGGCTTTTCAGTATCTCCTGCATTACCTTTTACTGTCTTTGACACAGATAATCGGCCATGCCGTTTGTTTTCCACAATAAATCCGTCATCTTTATCTCCGCTTACAGAAACATCATAATCATCAGGAACATCCAGCTCTTCTATACGGTATTCTATCCTTTTTCCATCTTTATCATATTCATCAAGATTTTCAAAAGTATAGGACCATTCATCTCCGTCTCCGCTGATTTCTTTTCTTGCTACTTCCTTATCATTGCCATACACAGCTACAGTCACTGAATCCGGTCTGTAATGATATTTATCGTCTCTGTCCTTCCAGATCTTTGTAACAGGTATCTCTACCGTTCCTGTAAGGGTATTAATCAGATCATATTGATTCTGGCTAACCTTGTACTGATCTCCTTCGATCTTGCTTTCAGCTGATTTTTCTTCTACTCTGTAACTGTACTGATTGCCCTCATCATCTGTTTTCAGAAGGCCTTTATACTCATACTTCCATTGATCTGAAGCCTTGTCAGTCCAGCTAAGTACGGCTCCTTCTTTGGTGAGAGTATGGATATCTACTACTTCTTCCTCTCCGTCCTTGATACTTCTGTAAAGAGTCAGCTCTATATCATCCGGTCTCGTTTCGTATTTATTGCTGTTGTCTTTCCATGTTTTGGTTCCGCTGATATCCATCCGCCCTATATTTGCTATTTTGGTAGAGTAGGTATCGTTGTTTCCATTCTGATCAGTATTAACTATATAATAGTTAAAATCTTCCACAGGCTCGCCGCCTATAGTAAGCTCCCTTGCGTAATAAGTGTAAAGCTCTCCTTTTTGGCTGTATTTAGGAAGATTGCTGAAAGTTCCTTTCCATTCTCCTGCCTTTGTCAAAGTAGTGGTTTTCTGTACGCCGGTATTGTCTGTCATTACTTCTTCAGAATTCTCATCGCCGATCTTACCTGTAGTTCTCCACAAACCCACTGCAATATCTTCCCAGTCTTCTGACGCGATGCCATACCATGCCTTTGTTACTTCAAGAGATGTTTTTTCATTATTTTCAAATGTAAAGAGGAAATATTCTCCGTCGTTAGGTATCTTTATGGTGCTTTGAGCTTCTTTTTCCAGTATATATCCGCCCGGAACTGTCTCTACAACTTTATATTCAGTTTTCCCGTCTGCATTAAGCAAACTTCCCGGCATAACTTCCGGTATATTTTCCCACACAGCTTTCCATTCACCATATTCATAATACGGCAGATCCGTAGTATCATACAAAGCCGCCCCGCGGGAAGCCATTATTGAAGTATTACTTACATTCTTGTCTTTCTGCCCGTCCAGTGTTACTTTGGCAGGATTTCTGAAAGACTTCCATTTACCGTCAGTACCTTTATACTTGAGTTCTAAAGTTACTGATTTTTTAACAGCGCTTATGTTCCAGTCTTTTTCAGCATAAACTTTGACGTATTTCATCTGGTTAGTTGCTGAAACAGCAGAATCATATGAAACTTCGTAAGCGTTATTGTAAATATTATTATCGGGTTCTCCTGTTATGATCTCTGAATTATCTATTCCGTCATCAGGTTCATAATCATGCTTTAATTCTTTTGCTGCATATTCATAAGTCTTGCCGTTTTCATCTGTAACAGGCAGTCCCGATATAGTTGCTTCTGAACTGTCATCTGAATTTTGACCATACAGAGTAACTGTCAGGTCCTGCTTGATATCCTGTTTATGTACCTTAACATTTTCCCAAGTATGTCCGTTATCTGTACTCTTCTGGATAATAAAGCTTACCTGCCAATCCTGATTTTCTCTGTCTGTATCTGTTCGTGTTCCATAGATATTCTCAGCATCATCTTTCCAGAGTTTGCTTACTTTCAGATCTGTTGTCTCCAACTTATTATATATGTTGCGGTCGGTGGTTTTACCGTCATAACTGCTGTAATATCCCTTTCCTCCCGGTGTATATGTTGAGAATATGCCATCACTGAATTTATATTCATATCTGGTATTTTCATGATCTTTTACCTCGGTGACATTTACAGTCTGAGTCTTACCATTATAAGTGATTCCCGTTTCTGCAACCCTGTATCCCATTTTCTTTTCTGCACTGTTTTTATCTTTGATAAATGAAGGCAGATTTGAGAAATATGCTGTCTTCCATACGGAAGTATCACTTATTCTTCCTGTTTTTTCTGCAGTGAACTTATAGTTACCGTTTTGGAAAACTTTATTATATGCTTCTTCTGTCAGATTATCCTTAAAATATTTGGAAGCACTTTCCCAGTCTCCTTTAGGACTTCCGTTTTCATTAAGTTCAATTGCCTGCAGTTCGAATCCCACGGTTACATCTGCGTCCAAATAATCATTAGTGAGTTCCTTGCCGTCTTCATCTACCCATTTCTTCGTGTAAGGTATGCTGACTTGTATAGAATTAGTCAGATCATTCATGGTTATTTCATCGACATCTGCTTTTTTCTGATTGACTTCCGCAGGTGATCTGGTATATACGCTGCCGTCAGGAAGGGTTTCTTTTATTCTGTATTTCCACGGCATTCCGTTAGGAGCATACTTTTCCAGCTCATTAACTTTATTTCCTTCAACTTTATATACCCATTTATCTGAAGTTGACCAGTCTCCTTTTTCCCATGTTATATCATAAATATCTTTACTAATCTGTGTATAGGCGATACTGTTACTCTGTCCCGGCTGTGAATCCGCTCCTCTGTAAACAGTTATATAGTCATCAATGTTCTCAGGTCTTTCATGGAAAATATTACTGTAATCTCTCCAGTTTTTATTTCCCTGCAATATCACAGTTTCTCTGTCTTTATCCTGAGCATTGGCAAATGTGGCAGTAACGGCTACATCTTTTTTGGTCTCACCTCTTCCGTCATTTTTATTCTCAGTTATCTGAAGTCCATCTGCAGGAGATATTATATCAGTCTCAGTACCGTTTTGCTTTACTTCCACTGATGTTCTGTCTCCTTCTATTGCCCATGTAGTATACCCGCCGAGATTATCTTTCACTTCCCTGACAGAATACTTGTATTCTGACCCATTAGGAGCATAAATGTCGAGATTTTCAAAGGTTATGAGCTTTTCGAGAGGATCCTGTTCAGTTCCTACATCATCCAGATCCTGCCTACTTATCAATGCCTTTATTTTATTAACAATTCCTTTTGACTGATCTTCATAAGCCTTCTTGACCTCTTCTGAAGACCATGTTTTTCTCTCCACTACTTCAGATGAGGTTTCATCTCCGTTATTATCCACATATGTTCTTGTCAATTCAAATGTCACTGCAGGATAAGCTTCCGGAGTATCATCGTCTTTCATAGGAAGCTCCAGATATTTTTTTATAGCTAAAGCACCCTTGATACTATCATAATTGTTGTCTGCGATATATCCGTCAAGAATATCAGCTCCCGTAAACCCTTTAAATACATCGGACGGATCTGCATTTGTCTCAACGTCTTCGTCCCATTTTATAGATTTTTCCACCAATGTATAATGGTATTTCTGACCACGATCATTATAAGTAGGAAGCGGTTCCCACTCATCTTCCGGTACTCCTGCCGGACCGATGGCAGTTATATCTTTGATATTTCCGGATCCGTCTCTTTCCACCTCTACAGTATTCTCGCCTTTATAAAGTATCTTAAAGAGATATGAACCTTTATTAAGAATATCTGCCCAGTCCGATATAGTAATAGTGGAAACAGGATCTCCTATGCTGTCAGGATCATCATTTTCGCTTGTATTTTTTTGATACAGTTCAAACGTTACGACAGGCAGATTTATGCTTTTATATCCCGAAGGCAATGATGACCATATCTTCTGCCCCTGTATAGTTATATCACTATACAGATAGTTTACGAAAGTTCCCCCTTCTGAAAGTGCATATTTTACTTCGCCTTTCTGTCTGGTTACATTACCTATATCTATCACATATGATCCGTATTTCTGTACATTCTCTTCAGTGATATCTTCTTCACTTCCGATATATCCGTCCTGATCTATCGTGCCATTATCATTGGTATGATAGTATTGAGCCGGCATGTAGTCAAAATCTGATATCTGTATTTCTGTGTTCTCCACCGCATAATATTTTATTTCATATCCGTAATTATCATATTTCGGCAGGCCTGATAAAGTAGCATGCCAGTGTTTCGTCTTATCACTGTAATCCTCCGGATTATCTATACCGGTGTCATCGAAGTCCTCATTATATTCCCATTTATATTTTTTCTGGTATACACTTGTTTCCGTACTGCCGTCTTCTTTATGCTTAACCTGGTATATATCAAGATATATGTCAGGTCTTGTACCGGATTCATATGCATGTTCATCTCTCCATGATTTATGCCAGAGTATATTTTTCGTATATGAGAGTTTGTTTTTTATAGTATACTTCTGTTGATCATCTGTATGATAATCACCTACTGTATATGTTTCTTCGCCTGTGGAAGAAGAATACTCTTTCCAGATATCATATACCTCTTCGTAATCTTCTTTGAGATCTTTCCTGCTTACTTCCTTTCCGTTCTTATCCAGCCACACTTCCTCAGCTCTGTAATTTACTACTTTGCCTTCTTTATCATATTTAGGCAGCTGATGGAAATAATACAGCGATGTTTTTTCGTCAAACCTTATTGACTGTATCGCAGAAGCGTTATTTTTGCCACTGTTGTCTTTGATATCCACAGGTCCGCCGGGATTCCCCACATCAACAGTATCACCTGTGTTCACATCATTATAGGTTATCTTATAATCATCCGGAACCGATATGGTTTCTTCATCTGATTTCGGCATACCATCATCAAAAATAAGCTTCATAGCCAAAGTAAGATCAGATTTTTCAGCAGCTTTTTTAAGATCTTCTCTTTTCTCACCATCTCCGTCCAGCCACTGCTTGGTAACAGTCAGATCTATATCCCCTATACGTCTGTTGCTGACAGTATAGACAGTCTGCCCGTCTATAGTCTCTTCCCCATAAGTCGCCTCATACTTATATCCGGATTCTTTAGGTTCTGTCTGATAGGCTACCTTGGTACATTTATCATAATTTTTTCCGTTATATAAAGTAGGCCCGTTTTTCAGCGCTTCTTCCGGATGTTTACTTTTTACATCTACAACACCGGTATCTTTATTCCCTATTTCTTCTTCAATTATATAAACATCATCAGGATCAAGCTTTCCTATACCTACAAAATCATTCCAGATACCGTTCTGTAGTGTGGCTTCTCCGATCCTCTTATTTGTTCCCTTTTCATATACTCCTATAGTAACAGGTTTTCTGTCCATAACATTACTGTCATCAATCCAGTATTTCTGTACGAATATCCAGTTTTCTTCACCGGGAGCATTTATTACGGTTGCAAAATAATTCCCGTCATCATCTTTAGTCACATCATATTCTGCTACATATCCTTTATACATATCATTTTCATAAATGAAATAACTGTATTGTCTCCCTTCGCTGTCATATTCATCAAGATCATATATGGTTAAGTTCCACGGTGTAGTCTCCTTAGCGTATATCCCCAGTTCCTTATTAACAAGAACTTTTTCCTTATCTTCTGTCCCGTCAAGTGTCACTTCACCGATTTCATCACCTAAACCAGAACTTCCTGCACTTCTGTACAATGTGAATTTTACTTTGGCATCCTTTGGAGCATTCGTTTCATCTCCATGGCTGTCATACCATTTTTTTACTATATTGTAATCAACTTCATTAGCTATAGAATTTGTAATAACTGAATTTCCCGTTTCTTCATCAAACTCCGATACCGATTCATATTTAACAGTTTTTTCTTTGCCTTCTGCTATCTGCTGAAGTTCAAATACCTGCTTACTGCCGTCTGCGGATACCTGCTTTATCAGATTATCTCCATCTGCCTGATAAACACCTGTCTCTATCCATCTATATTCAAGTTCCTGTCCCACCATGTCATGCTCCGGAACTTCAAGAGATAATGACCTTGTGAGATATTCAAGCTGAAAGTCATCTATCTTCTTTTTTATAACTTTTCCCTCTTCATCTTTTGCTTCTATCCACTTATCATTACTTCCCTTTTCACGGGATTGAAGGGTTAACTCCACATCCACATCTTCAAACTGAGTCTGAAATGCAGCCGCCTTCCATGTCTTTACAGCTTCTACTTTTACATTTCCTTTTATCTTATTGGACAGGGTTCCTCCATTATAAAGGAAATCATCATTAGCATTATCATCCGTTCTCTTTCCGTTAAAGGATTTCGGGTTATCATATTTTCCGGTCTCACCATTATATATAGTATCAGTAACTGTTATATCACCTGTATCTTTATCTCGTTTTACAGAACCGAAAATCTGTTCATAAGCTGAAGCATTGCTTCCTTCAAGATATTCTCTGAGAACATATATGTATTCACAGCCTTCCTTATCATATTTTTCAAGACCGTCAAAGCTTATATCCTGCTGATCCTTATTTTTATCTAATTTTACAGTTATTATATTACCTTCATCATCTCTTACAGCAGCTGCTGTGCTGTAAGATTCTCCATCTCTGTATCTCCACAGCTGGAATTCTCCGTCCGGACGGTCATCTCTGTCATGGGTCTTTGTGTCATCCAGCCATACTTTCTCTGCTTCATAATCCTTTTCACCTGTAAGTGTCAGCCATATAGAACCGCCATTATAAACTTTGTCTGTAACATCTCCTACATTTGGCGCCTGACTGTTATCGTATGATATAGTAAAATAATCGTCTTTATATTTCTGCAGGGCAGTGCCATCATCTCCTATATCCAATTTTCCTGTAGGTTTTATATTATTGTTGCCTTCCACCATGTCATATGACATTCTTGAGTTGTCTAAATTATACTTCCACAGATTTTTAACTGTTAATGTAGCAGTCTCTGATATATTGGTCAGTACAATTTCATCTCTGTTATCTTCCAGCAGACCCCAGTCTATCAGCTGTCTCAGGCTGTACGATTTATAATTATCTCCGTAATTTATCTCAAAGTAAAACTTTTCTGCCATATGACTGTTGAGAGCAGCATCTATAGCGGCTCTCAGATCAGCGTCACTTCCTATTCTGTTTCCCCATCGTATTGCTATCTTTACTTCAAATGAAGTATCAAGCATATAATACCAGCCTAAATTATCACCAACGGAATTATAGTCTTCTTTATTTTCTTCAGTTACATTTACAAGGTGATATCCGTCAACTTCCGACGGCTGTATTTCCCAGCTGACATCATATTCTTTAGTTTCTTTGTCATCCGGCCCATAGTTATAAGTTTCTCTGATTTTTGTAGGCAGTGTATTGGCATTTACTCTGTAAGTATACTGTCTCTTTCCATCCTCAGTTCTCACATCAGGTTTGGGTACACTGTCCATACCCAGCTTTTCCATATTTTCTTCGTCAAGAACTCCCGATGTTACAATGCTATCGCCATCTTTTACAGTAAATTTCAAAGAAGCGGGATAATCTGTTTTATATTTATCAGTTCCCGGCCTTATGGATTCCTCATCATTATTATCCGACCAATATATAACATGATCTATATTGTTTTTTTCTCTTTCTAATATCGTTATTTCAGGTTCAATACCTTTTGGGGATGCTTTCGAAAGTACAGCATCGTTCTTTTCCTTATTTTTGTTTTCCTTATCTTCTCCGCCGAACTTTATGTCCCACTCTAAGGTAAAGCTTCCGCCTTCCTTTTCGATTATGGCGTCTGCGGTATCTTCTCCTTTATATGTATCTACGGTAATGTCTTCTTCTGTTATTTTTATTTCATGGGTCCCTTTTTCAGGTGATATATCCTCAGGTACGCTAAACAAAATGTCTTTTTTCAGCTCGGCATTTTCTTTATCGATTATGAATTTAATGAATGCTTCTCCTGATTCAGAAATCTCAAGCAAGACAGGGATATCATCATCTTTATCTTCTGCCTGGAGAGTTTGCTCAAAATTACCTTTTTCATCTTTGAATGAATTGAGGAATTTGAGATCCTCTTTCTTCAATTTTATTTTAACTTCTGCTGAAGTCACATCTTCCTGCTGTTTATTCAAAGATGCCTTAAGCGAAACGGTATTCTTATCTTTACTCTCTTTATCATCTTTATCCGTTTCCCACTTAACAGATACAGCGGTATTATTTTCGGCAGTTTTATCTTTGTTTTCAGCCGAAGCTTCCAGTAAAGAAAATGGCATCATAGTCACAATCAATATGACTGCCATCAAAAAGCTTACTGTCCGCTTTTTTACTTTAGCATTCCTATTCATATTCTTTTCCTAAACCCTTTCTGTACATAGATACAACCGATTATATTTCTTTACATAATCCCCCCCCCCGATAGATTAAGTCAAGTATTTCTATTCAATTTTTTCATTTACTCTACTTTTTTTATCCAATAAGTAAAATTATAACAATTATGGGATTTTGTAACTTAAAGTTATAATACATTCTTCTCATAGTTCAAAAAGTTGCATACTTTTTGCGACAAATTCCTACATTTACCAAATTTAAATATTCTCTAAAATAAAGATATGCTTGATGACTTTTTATAAGCACAAAAAAAGACGGTTTACAGAAAACCGTCCTCATCTAAATCTATTTCCATAATTTATCCGGATACATTCCTTTATCTTTCATTGCTTCCAAAGCATTTTTGACATCTTCCTTGTCTTCTTTATACGTAACGCCATACCATCTGTCATGTGACGTCAAAACTTTTACCCGTACTTTTCCTTCCTGTATCAATCTGTCCGCAGCAGCCGGAAGATAATATTCTCCTTTCAGAGGATTTTCCTTCACTGTAGTTTCAAAAAATTCCGGAAGACCTTTCTTAAGCTCTTTCATCATACTATGTGAAAATCCCCAGAAATTCATGGAAACTATAGTGTTTTCAGAAAGCTTTATCCATGTATCTCCATCATCTTCCGTATATGAAATACCTTGATCTTTACGCATTATTTTTGTTCTTTCCGTAACTTTTTCAAGATATCCTCTCTCATCTATATCACATATCCCTCTGGCTACATGACCGTTTTCTGTAACAGTATTTTCCAGCTTATATCCTACCATACAATAGCTGTATTTTTCTCCGTCCTTATGTTCAATAAGGTAATCATACAGATCTATAAATCCTCCGGGGCCATAATAATCATCCGCATTTATAACAGCAAAGGGTCCTTTAATCAGATGTCTGCATGCCAAAACCGCGTGAGCCGTACCCCATGGCTTTTCTCTGCCCTCGGGAATCTTTTCACCTTTCGGTATATCGTCAAGCTTCTGATAGGCATACTGTATTTCCATATATTTTCCTGCACGTTCGTCCACCAGCTCTTTAAAAAGCTGTCGATGTTCTTCTTTTATTACAAAAATAACTCTGTCGAATCCAGCCATCATGGCATCATACAGAGAAAAATCAAGTATTATCTCTCCGGCATCAGTTATCTTATCGACTTGTTTAAGCCCTCCGTATCTTGAACCCATACCTGCAGCCATTATAATTAACGTTGGTTTTTCATTGTTTTTCATGATGATCGTCTCTTTCCTTTTTATTGTAAATTAAGTGCGATTTTTTTAATTATATCAAATTTAACGTTTTTTACAAAGTTTTTATGATGAATCACATATATATGATATACTGTGGCTATCAATACTTACGGAAAGGAAATATCATGGAAAAAGAACTTATTTTTGTAACCGGCTACTTTGGAGCTCCCATAAAGAAAACAGCGGAAGATATAGCAAACAGAAAAAATTATGATCTCATATCTTTGGATGATGAGATAAAGAAATCAGACGGCCGCTCTGTAATACGTATCTGCATGATTATGGGAGAACACGAATACAGAAATAAAGAATATGAATTACTGTTAAAATTAACAACAGATATCCCTAAGTGTGACAGCGATAAAAAAGGTATTGTCATATACTGCGGCGATGGCGTTCTTCACGATGAAATGTCTAAGAATATCATAGAAAAATATTCTGTAATTATTGCAGGATCCCATATGACAGCAGAAGAGCTATGGTCAAAAGCAAAAAACATAAAAGATTCAACCCATGCTTTCATGTATTTTGGCGATGAAGAAACAAAAAGGCGATCATTTGACGATCTGTATTACAGACAACACACTCTTTATACTTCTCTAAACCTCCGGCTCTGATGTTATCTTCAAAATCTTACTATAAAACATTACCTTTAAAAATATTTATCCATAAGACCTTTCGATTTATCTTCATTTGTCCCTTAAATATATCTATATTGATTTTGATATTTTTACCATATATAATATATTAACAAGGAGGAACGATATGTTGTATAAAAGAGAAAATGCAGCCGAAAAAGCTGCAATGAGAGTAGCTCAGCAGATGGTGGCAGCAGCAGTTACCGCTCCTAAAGGCTGCGGTATAGACAATATAGAGGCTGCTGTTTTAGACGGCGAGGATAAAGACACTCTGTCACAGATCATGCGTGATATAGCCAAAGAAACAGGAGCTGATTTCTTTTTAAGGGATGCAGGCAATGTAGACGACAGTCACTGTATAGTCATCATAGGCGTCGATAACGCCCCTATTGCCCTCGAAAACTGCGGCCTTTGCGGTTTCAAAAATTGCGGTGAAACTTCCAAGGCAGGCGCAAACTGCGCTTTTAATACTGTAGATCTGGGTATAGCTATAGGATCTGCTGTTTCTATAGCTGCGGACAACCGTATTGACAACCGCATCATGTTTTCTGCGGGCAAAGCAGCTATACGCATGGGGATTTTTCCTAAAAATGTAAGAGTCTGTTTCGGTATACCTCTCTCCACTACAGGAAAGAGTATATTCTTTGACAGAACTTCATCTGAAGATGATGAATAAAAAAATCAAGACTCGATATCGTAAAATTTTTTTGCGATACCGAGTCTTTTTATTTATATTTTTTTATTCTTTCCGGTAATTCTTTCAATTATCTCAATAGCAAACATTATTACTGCTATACCCATGCACCAACCAGCCAGCACATCGGTAGGATAATGAACTCCAAGATAGATCCGGCTTAATCCTATAAATATTGTCGGAATCAATAAAATAACAGTAAGAATATTAGCTGTCATACGTTTCTTTACATTGTTTCTGACAAGGTATATAAGCATTCCGAATACAAACATACTTGTTATTGAATGACCGCTGGAAAATGAGAATCCACCTTCATCTATAAGTCGAAAAATTTCATCAGGCCTTGGCCTTTGAACAGCTGTCTTTATAACTTTATTCATCAATGTGACAAAAACCGCTCCTAATGAAACAGGTACACCATACGTCATTCTCAGAGGTTTTATTATAAGAAGAATGATACATAATATAACTATGGAATGCCAGTTTCCCATATATGTTATAATTTTCGCCGCCCAGGTCAGCCATTCGCTTCTCATATCATAAAAAAAGAATCTTGCAGAATCATCAAAATTTTGAGACCTGCCGGTAACCACAGTAAAAAGAATAGCAAAAAATACTGCTATTCCTGCAGCTGCAACTATAATCCTTATTTCATGCGACTTTTTTTCTCTAATATTATTTAAACCCATTTAAAAATTCCCCACTATTTAGTAATACAGTATTATATCATAATTTAAAATCATGTGATATAATATATTCGTCTGTAAATACAGATCATCTATATTGAACTGCTTAGGAGGAACTGATGAAGATATTTGCCAATATTCCCGGTGCTTTGAAACTTGTCAACTGCCTAAAATATCTCGAAGTAAATAAAAAAGCCATAGAAGATGCAAAAGCTTCCGGAGATTTTGAAAAAGAACGTGAATATATTCTTAAGTCAACATCTTATTGGGGGCCTATGGTTCTGAAAATGTTTGGCAGCACGCTTAACGTAAAAGGAATCGAAAACCTGCCTGATAAAGGTCCTGTAGTCCTTGTAGGAAATCATCAAGGTTACGCTGATATATTTGCTTACTGCGCTGCCTTTAAAAAATTTCAATTTGCTTTTGTTGCCAGAGAAAATTTAGGTAAACTTCCTTTTTACGGTAAATGGATAAAAAGAATCAGAAGTGTGCTCATAAAAAGAGATGATCCTCGAGCTTCTCTCAAAGCTATAAGCGAAGGCATAGAGTATCTCAATAACGGATTTTCCCTTGTCATATTCCCTGAAGGAACAAGAAGCAAAGGTCCTGTTCCGGGAAAATTTCACAGAGGTTCGCTGAAGCTTGCGACAAAACCCGGAGTTCCCATTGTACCTGTTTCTCTCAACGGAAGTTATAAAATGTTCGAAGAAAAAGGATATTTAAGGGGAGCTGAGATAGATATCATAATACATGAACCCATACAAACAAAAAATATTACTAAACATGAAGAAAAAGCTTTGGCAGAAAAAGTTGAAAAAATCGTCGTAGACGGAATAAAAGAACTTCAAAGCCGATAGCAGCATAAGCTGTCAATATAAATAATTTTTATTTACGAGAAGAAGGAGAAAAAACATGAAAACTTCAAAGAAAATTTTAACATCAGGTGTCATCCTATCATTAATCTTGATTATGGCAGTAGTATTCTCCGGATGTGGCGGTCCGAAAAATCTTGAGGAGTATGTCAATGACAATACTGAAGCCAAACAGTCAATAGATTCACTTTCAACAAGCGGAATGACCGTAGATGTAAAAGAGAATACTCTCACATACACTTATGAATATGATCAGACATTTGATTCATCTACTATGGCACTCATGAAAACTGAAATGGAGAAAGCCATGAGTTCAATGGATTCAACTTTTGAATCAGTTGTAGATACTCTCGAAGAGGGCTCCGGCATAGATGGTATTACTGTCAAAGTAATTTATAAAGATGCTGCGGGAACTGAAATACTCAGCAAAGAATATAAATAAAAGCTGAGAGTCTTATTAAACCGAACATAAATAATAACTGTGAATATTAATAATCTTATTATTCACAGTTATTTTATTTTTATTGATTCCTCATAAGTTTATACATACCATCCTTAAGACCATCTATGGAAAGTCTGAACATAGGAAATATCTTATTTATTTCTGTAAATGATTCAGACATCCATGCAAGATTTTCTTCTCTCTCCTGAGGATGAAGCCAAATGGAATGTTCATACTTTTCACTGAATTTTTTAAACCATGTTATTCCATCAAGATCGGTATTGGATGACCTGCTGTAAGAATTATTATCCACTAATTCATGCATTGCCATATCAGCATCTCCTACAAAAATCACCTTATAATCACTTGATACGTTTCTCAATATCCATTCTGTTTTTACTGTTTCCTTTATATCTATAGAAGGATCTGTATACAATTTTCCCTCAAGACAATTATGAAAATAATAAATTTTAAGATCCGAGAATGTATTAGCTTTATTTAAAGACTGAAACAGCAAACTGCAAAGCTGTTCATAAGGCTTCATAGAGCCTCCCGAATCAATAAGAACCATTAATTTCAATCTGTTTTTCCTGGGAGGCTGCATTTTTATATCAAGGATACCTCCTTGCCTGCAGGTATGATCGATAGTCCCTCTTATATCAAGTTCTTCTTCATTTGTTTCCAATTTACGCGACAATTCTCTCAGAAGACGAAACGCCATCTGATACTGTCTTGATTCAATGGTACAATCAGTACGCCAGTCCCTAAATCTACGGTTTCCCGGTGCATGTACTATAGATTTGCCTCCAGCTCCTTGAATCATAGTTCCGTTTCCCGGTCCGGGGCCGGCCCCTTTCCCTGCAGACACACTGCTGTTCATTACCCCTTCTGCATTTACAGCAATATTTTCTCCATATCCTTCTTCAGCTGCATTAATACGCATCTCAATTTTTTCCATCATTACCTGCGGTTCAAGCTTTCTCTGATCCATGTAACTTTTAAAAATCTGTTCTGCTCTTTCCGGCTGATTTAAAAGTTTTTTTATTTCTTTTTTTAACCTTTGAGAATTTACACTTTTAAAATATTGATAAAATAGTTCTTCAAACTTATCTAAATCATTCTCTTTTTTCACAAGTAATGCTCTGCTGAGAATATAAAATCCTTTAAGTGTCTGGCCATGCAGACCCATATACATTCCTTCTGTTATAGAAAGCCATTCATCAAGTGATACTTTAAGTCCTCCTGCACGAAGAAAAAGCAGAAAATCCAAGAACATTACCTGAGTCCTCCAAAGCTTTTCTTTACTGTTTCCAGATCTTCATCTTTTTTTAATAAAAAACTGACAAGCGGAAGATCCTGTCTGAGATTTTCTGTAGATAATCCACTTAATTTCAATGCGCTGATCCAATCCAATAATTCACTTGTACTTGGCTTTTTCTTTAACTCAAAATATTCCCGTACATAAAAGAAAGCATCGAGTACCTGCTCCACAATTTTATCTTCTATATCAGGATAATGAGCAAGTATTATATCATTCATTAGTTCTTTATCAGGAAAATCAATAAAATAAAATGCGCATCTTCTCAAAAATGCATCAGGCAGCTCTTTCTCAGCATTAGAAGTTATTATGACAATAGGAGGATTCTTAGCCTTAACTGTTTCATCAGTTTCGGGAATATAAAATTCCATACGATCAAGTTCCCATAAAAGATCATTTGGAAATTCCAAATCCGCTTTATCAATCTCATCTATAAGAAGCACACATTGTTTGTCTGACGTAAAAGCCTCACCCAGCTTACCCATTTTTATGTATCTTTTAATATCGTCCACACCTTCGTTGCCAAGCTCACTATCGTAAAGACGGCGAACTATGTCATACTGATAAAGCCCATCCTGCGCCTTAGTAGTAGATTTTATACTCCATACAATAAGCTCCTTATCAAGTGCTTTTGCTATTGATTCAGCCAGCGCTGTCTTTCCTGTTCCCGGTTCTCCCTTTACAAGCAAAGGCTTATTCATTTTTATTGCAATGTTCATCGTCAGCATCAGATCGTCATTTATTATATAATCATCAGTACCTTGAAATTGATAAACAGTTTCACTCATATTTTATGCTCCTTTTTTATTCAAGTTATTAGAAAAGAGCCGGCGCGTCAATGTTTTTTATTATACTGATGCGGCAGCTCTTCTTATCATATAAGACATATATTTTTTCCATATTGCCAGATGCAATAAAATTTACTCTTCAATAATAGCCCAAAAAAACATTTATATTCTTATATCTAAAATCCTAATCCAAAGTTATTTTTTACTCTCTTTATGGTTTTTTCAGCAATAGTGTTTGCCTTCTCAGCTCCGGCACGAAGTATATTCTTAAGTTCTTCTGTTTCTCTTATATCATTAAAGTTCTTTTTGATAGGAAGAAGCGCTTCTTTTGTTACCTCAACCAGTTCTTTCTTGAAATCTCCATAACCGCATCCTGCAAAATCAGCTGTTATATTTTCAATGCTCTTGCCTGACAAAGCACTATATATACTTAAAAGATTGCTGACACCCGGTTTGTTTTCAGGATCAAATCTTATCTCACCGTCTGAATCAGTTGTAGCACGCATAATAGATTTTTTTATTTTGTTATCTTCATCTAAAAGAGATATTCTGCTGTGAATATTCTCGGCACTTTTGCTCATTTTACTTGAAGGATCATCCAGCGCCATTATACGCGCTCCTGTTTTAAGAAATCTTCCGTCAGGAATCACAAATGTATCTTTATACTTATTATTTACTCTGATTGCTATGTCCCTGCATATCTCAATATGCTGTTTCTGATCATTCCCAACAGGAACTATATCTGTATCATAAAGCAGTATATCAGCTGCCATAAGTATAGGATATGTGAAAAGCCCTGTAGGCGCTGATTCTCTTCCTTTACTCTTATCTTTAAACTGAGTCATTCTTGAAAGCTCTCCCGTATAGGAATTGCATGTCAGTATCCATGACAGCTCTGAATGTCCGCTCACGTCTGACTGAACGAAAACTGTGGATTTCTTGGGATCTATACCTATAGAAAGATAGAGTGCAGCTACATCGAGTATATTTTTTCTCAATTCTTTAGGATCTTGAGGAACTGTTATGGAATGAAGATCTACAATACAGTAAATACATTCATTTTCATCCTGAAGCTCAACAAACTGCTTCAATGCTCCCAGATAGTTTCCCAAATGGATATTTCCGGTAGGCTGTACGCCTGAAAAAACACGTTTCATAATATCTCCTTGTGATTATATCTTCATCTTTGTCTGCTCTGAATCATTTTCTTTCTTTTCAGCTGCTCTTTTATCTGCCTTTTTTTCCAGAGCAAGTTTTGTATCTATTTCATGTTCCTCTTCTCTTATTACCCTTGCTATAGATATGATATTCACATCGTCATCTGCTCTCATAATCTTTACACCCTGAGTTGCTCTTCCCAGTTTGGACACATCAGCTGCAGCAATTCTTATAATAGTTCCTTCTGAATTTATAAGAAGAATTTCATCATCATCATCTACTACAAGAGCACCTACAAGCATACCGGTTTTCTTAAATTTACTCTTATCGTATGTCAAAAGTCCTTTACCGCCTCTTGCCTGTATTTTGTATTCTTTGACTGATGTCCTTTTTCCGTATCCTTTGCTTGTAACTACCAGTACTTCTTCGTGAGGCTGAACAAGCTCCATTGATACCACTTCATCATCACCTTCAAGCTTAATGGCTCTTACGCCTCCTGCTATTCTTCCCATAGGACGCACATCATCTTCTGAGAAGCATATACACTTTCCTTGTTTTGTTATGATTATGACATTATCGCTTCCGCTGGTCTGCTTTATAGCTACAAGTTCATCTCCATCTTTAAGATTGATAGCTATAAGCCCTGTTTTTCTGTTAGTATCAAACTGAGATATGGCGGTTTTCTTAATAGTACCGTCTTTAGTAACTGCCATCAGATATTTGTCATCTCTGAATTCTTTAAACGGTATGACTGCGGTTATTCTTTCTCTCTGCATCAGATTAAGGAAATTTATAGCAGGCGTTCCCTTAGCTGTTCTTGTAGCTTCCGGAATTTCATATGCTTTTATCCTATGGACTTTTCCTGTGTTTGTAAAGAACATTAGATTATCATGAGTTGACGTCATTATAAGATCGTTGACAAAATCGTTTTCTCTCGTGGTAAGTCCCGTAATGCCTTTGCCGCCTCTCTTCTGGGTCTTATAAGTATCTGCAGGAATCCTTTTAAGATATCCCAGATGAGTCAGAGTTATAGCCACCTGCTTTTCCTCTATGAGATCTTCATCATCCATATCACTCATATCAGCTACTATTTTAGTCTTTCTTTCATCGCCGTATTTTTCTTTTATTTCAAGAAGCTCATCTTTTACAACACCCATAAGCTTTTTCTCATCTTCGAGGAGGCTCTTGTAATAAGCTATTTTTTTCTGCAGTTCTGCATATTCGTTTTCTATTTTTTCACGTTCCAGACCCTGCAGCCTTGCCAGTCTCATATCAAGTATAGCCTGAGCCTGTATATCTGAAAGTCCGAAGCGCTCCATCAGCTTGTCCTTGGCATTATTATAACTTGATCTTATTATCTTTATGATCTCATCTATATTGTCAAGAGCTATACGCAAGCCTTCCAGTATATGAGCTCTGGCTTCTGCCTTATTGAGATCATACTGAGTTCTTCTCGTTACAACTTCCTTCTGATGTTTCAGATACTCTTTTATTATATCATACAGATTCAGAAGTCTCGGCTGACCTTCAACCAGCGCGATCATTATCATACTGTAATTTTCCTGAAGCTGTGTATGTTTATAAAGTCTGTTAAGAGTTATCCTCGGATTGGCGTCTTTCTTCAGCTCTATCACTATACGCATCCCATTTCTGTTGGATTCGTCTCTTATAGCTGAAATACCTTCTATCCTTTTATCCTTTACAAGCTCTCCTATCTTTTCAAGAAGTCTTGCTTTATTAACCTGAAACGGTATTTCACTAATTATAATCTGTGAGCGGCCTCTGTCAGTTTCCTCTATATTGGCAACTGCGCGTACCATAACCTTTCCCTGTCCTGTCCTGTAAGCCTCTCTTGCTCCTTTTTTACCTAAGATCTGAGCGCCCGTAGGAAAGTCAGGGCCTTTTACTATTTCAACAAGATCCTCTACGGTACACTGATCATCATCTATCATCCTGACAGTAGCATCTATTACTTCTCCAAGATTATGAGGAGGTATAGATGTAGCCATGCCTACGGCTATACCGTTACTGCCGTTTACCAGAAGATTAGGAAATCTTGCCGGAAGTACGACAGGTTCTTTTTCTTCTTCATCAAAGTTAGGCATGAAATCTACGGTATCTTTATCTATATCCCGTATCATTTCAAGAGAAAACGGAGACATCCTGGCTTCCGTATAACGCATGGCTGCCGCGCCGTCACCGTCTACTGATCCAAAGTTTCCGTGTCCGTCCACAAGAAGATACCTTGTAGAAAAATCCTGAGCAAGTCTTACCATGGCATCGTAAATAGAGCTGTCGCCATGAGGGTGATATTTACCCATTACTTCACCGACTATACGCGCCGACTTCTTGAATGGTTTATCAGGTGTTATTCCCAGACTGCTCATTCCATAAAGTATTCTTCTGTGAACAGGCTTAAGACCATCTCTTACATCAGGAAGAGCACGTCCTACAATTACACTCATGGCGTAATCTATGTAGGAGTTTTTCATCTCATCATGTATCTCATGCTGGATCATTTTCTGATCTTCAATTAAATTTGCCATCTATCCAAACTCCTCCCATCTAAATATCCAGAGTCGCAAGAGCCGCATTCTGCTCGATAAAATGTCTTCTTGGCTGAACTTTATCTCCCATTAGAGTAGTAAATATCTCGTCTGCTGCAGTAGCGTCATCAATTGTTATCTGTATAAGAGTTCTGTTATTGTAATCCATTGTAGTCTCCCAAAGCTGATGAAAATCCATTTCTCCAAGACCTTTATATCGCTGTATATCAGCTTTTCCGGGTTTATCTGCCAGTTCTTTCATAAGTTTTTCCTGTTCTCTTTCAGAATAGGTATAATAAACTTCCTTACCCTTTTTAACTTGAAAAAGAGGAGGCTGAGCAGCGTAAATATAGCCTTTTTCTATAAGCGGAGTCATATATCTGTAGAAGAACGTTAAAAGAAGTGTTCTTATATGAGCTCCGTCAACGTCGGCATCTGTCATTATTATTATCTTATGATATCTCAGCTTTGACTCGTCAAAATCAGGACCTATGTTGCATCCAAAAGCCGTTATCATATTCTTTATCTCATCTGAGTTCAGTATCCTGTCAAGACGTGCTTTTTCAACATTAAGTATTTTTCCTCTCAGCGGGAGTACAGCCTGTCTCAATCTGTCTCTTCCCTGCTTAGCGCTTCCGCCTGCAGAATCACCCTCCACAAGAAATATTTCTGAAAGTGAAGGATCTTTTTCCGAGCAGTCAGCTAATTTTCCAGGCATGGAAATACCATCAAGGACACTTTTTCTTCTTGTAAGTTCTCTTGCCTTCCTTGCCGCTTCTCTTGCCCTTGCTGCTCTCAAACATTTATCTATGATTATTTTCGCCTGAGTAGGATTTTCTTCAAGAAAAGCCATAACATTCTCTGCTGTAGCTGTCTCCACAAATCCTCTCATCTCACTGTTTCCCAACTTAGTCTTTGTCTGTCCTTCAAATTGAGGTTCAGTGAGTTTAACGGAAATTATAGCTGTCAAACCCTCTCTTACATCATCACCTGAAAGAGCATCGTCATTTTCTTTAAGAATTTTGCTTCTTTTGGCGTAATCGTTTATAGTTCTGGTAAGAGCTGTTTTAAATCCTACCATATGGAATCCGCCTTCTGTTGTATTGATGTTATTAGCATAAGAGAGCATCATCTCGCTGTATCTATCAGTATACTGCATGGCAACTTCGACTTCTCTGTCCTTGTCTGCAACTTCAAAATACACTACATCAGGATGCAGAGGTTCCTTATTGGTATTCAAATGTTTTACGAATTCTTTCAGACCGCCTTCATAATGAAATACTTCTTCCTGCTGTTTTCCTTCTCTTTCATCTTTTAAAATTATTCTTATCCCCTTATTGAGAAAAGCCATCTCTCTCAGCCTTCTCTCAAGAGTTTCATAATCATACTCTATTTCGTCAAAGATCTCAGGATCAGGCCAAAACGTGCTCTTTGATCCTGTCTTTCTCGAGTTTCCTATATCTGTAAGGGGACTTGTGGTTTTCCCTTTAGCATAAGTCTGTTTATAAACTTTTCCGTTTCTTTTTATTTCCACTTCCATTTTCGTAGAAAGAGCATTTACTACAGATGCGCCTACGCCGTGAAGTCCTCCTGAAACCTTATATCCCCCTCCTCCGAACTTTCCTCCGGCATGAAGAACAGTGTGTATTACTTCCACTGCAGGTATCCCAAGCTTAGGATGATTATCTACAGGCATCCCTCTTCCGTCATCTTCTACAGTAATGGAATTGTCTTTGTGTATAGTAACATTTATATTATTGCAAAAACCGGCAAGAGCCTCGTCTATACTGTTATCTACTATTTCATACACCAAATGGTGAAGCCCTCTGGAACCTGTACTTCCTATATACATTCCAGGTCGTTTTCTTACAGCTTCAAGACCTTCTAAAACTTGTATCTGCTCAGCTCCATACTGCTGCAGCTTTTCGTCTTTCGCCATCATCTAATCTCCTTTTCCTTAAGTTCAGTTATAACGGCTTATTATATCATATATTTTAAGTTTTTACAAACTTTTATAAGGTTTTGGAGTTTTGAGTCAATTCAACACCTGTAAAAGCGTGAGATTTAAAATTTGAGCCTTTCAAAACCCTGTTTATACGCCATATTAATAAAAAAACCTGTAAACTTTTTAAAATCATGTTTACAGGTTTTTTTTTCAGATTTCTATTTCTATTTCTCCTGAATTTATTTTAAAAATCTTTCCTTCCGGAAGTGATCTAGCCACTTTTCCTGATATGTCAGTAGTAGTTATAAAAAGCTGATTTCCTCCTAAAGAATTTATAAGATAAGTCTGTCTGTCGTTATCCAGCTCAGAAAGAACATCATCCAGAAGCAGTATAGGTTTCTCTCCCATTTCTTCTTCTATGAGCTTTATTTCCGAAAGTTTCAAAGAAAGAGCTGCAGTCCGCTGCTGCCCCTGTGAACCGAATTTTCTCAAATCAATACTATCAGCCGATATTTTAAGGTCATCTTTATGGGGCCCTCTTCCTGTATTCCTGTTCTTTATATCATCTTCTCTTACATCACAAAGCAACTGATAAAAAGACTTTTCCGTATTATCTGAAACATCTATATTTGACTCATACTTTATATCAAGAATTTCTTTGCCGCCTGATATTCTGCTGTGTATCTGTCTGCTTATATCGTTTATCTTCTTTATGAATTCATTACGCCTTACTGCTACTCTTGCCCCGTATTTAGCCAGTTCTCGGTCCCATATATCGAGGATCGACACATCTATAATACTTTCTTTAAGATAAGTATTTCTTTGTTTCAATGTTCTTTTATAATCACTGAGATCACTGTAATATCCGGGTTTTATCTGACAAAGCTCTCTGTCGACAAATTTTCTTCTCTTTTCCGGTTCATCTTTTACAATTTTCATATCTTCCGGAGAAAATATTATTATAAATACACGATCTAAAAGCTCAGATGTTTTTTTGATTTTAACGCCATCCAGCTTTATTCCTTTTTTTCCTTCTTTATTTACAACTATTTCATTAACATGATCATCTCCGTCAAAATAAGCTGTAGTTTTTATTTTGCAAAATTCCTTTCCAAACCTTATGAGTTCTTTGTCTTTAGAGGTTTTAAAAGATCTTGCCATAGCATTTAAATATATACTTTCAAGCAGATTGGTTTTCCCCTGTGCGTTATTGCCTATAAATATATTAACATTTTCATTAAAAACCACGTCAAGTTCTTTATAATTCCTAAAATCTTTTAATTCTATTCTCTTTATATACATTTTACATCGAAGGTATTCTTACAGGAAGGATTAAATATTCATATGAATTCCCTTCTACAGGTTTTACTACGCAAGGGGATGTTCCTGTTTTGAAATTCATAGATATTTCTTCATCGTCTATTGCTTTTAATACGTCTATAATAAATTTTGAATTAAATCCTATTTCAAGATCATCTCCTGTTTTTTCCATTATTATTTCTTCTTTCACATTACCTTCTTCAGATCTTGAAGTTATCGTAAGCAAATTATTTTTTATAGTCATCTTTATAAGATTATTTTTTCCTTCTTTAGCTAAAAGTGATGCTCTTTCTATACTTTCAAGTAATATTGATTTTCCTATTATGACATTTATATCGTTGTTTTTAGGTATTATTTCTTTGTATTTTATGAATTCGCCTTCCATAAGTCTGAGTATTACTTCTGTTGTTCCTATGTTAAATACAGCTTTTTTTTCTCCCATCAATATTCTGATATCATCGTCTGTTTCATCATCAGAAATGATTTTACTTATTTCATTCATAATTTTAGCTGATATTATAAATTTATTTTCTTCGGCACTCGTCATGTTTTCATTGGCAAGAGCAAGCCTAAATCCATCAAGAGCTACCATGCTGACCTTTTCTTTTCCTATTTCTGTAAGTATACCTACTAAAATGCCTTTTGATTCATCTATAGAGGCTGCAAAAGAGGTTTTTCTTACCATATCTTTGAATATCTCTTTATCAAATATAAGATCATCTTTTATTTCTTCTTTTTCTCCTATTTTAGGAAATTCATCTACAGGAAAGCTTACTACTGTAAATTCAGATGAACTTGTTTTTATCAATACAGAGTTTTCTTCGTTTGATTCTATAGATATTTCTTCATTGGGAAGCTTTCTTATTATGTCTCCGAATAATTTGGATATAACAACAATAGAGCCTTCTTCTTCTACGTAAGCTTCTGTTTCTTTCTGTATACTTATTTCAAGATCAGAAGCAGTCATAATTAATTTTCCGTCGGTTTTAGCTTCCAGCAGTATTCCTTTTAAAATAGGCAGAGTAGTTCTGTTTGAAACTGCTTTTGAAACTGTATTTAGCGCTTTTGTCAGTGTTTGTTGATTGCAAGTAAATTTCATAATATCCTCCAAATGAAAAAAATCTGTTTATTATATTTATATATATATTTATAGTAGTTGTAGTAGTAGGGCCTGTTGAAACTGTTGATAACTTATAAAGCCCTTATAAATACTTGTTTTTTTGTTCTTAAAAAACTGTGGATAATTTGTTTTTTTTGTTAACAGATAGTGTGGATAACTATTGTATATCGTCTTTTATGCGTCTTATTTCTTCAGCCATCAGGCTGTTGGTTTTTAATTCTGCAGAGATTTTTTCGTAAGCATGCAGTACTGTGGTGTGGTCACGGCCGCCGAAATATTCTCCTATCTTCGGAAGCGATGAATCGGTCAATTCTCTGCAAAGGTACATGGCTATCTGCCTTGGGTGTGAAAATTCACGTTTTCTTTTAGCTGATTCTATATCTGATATTTTTATATTGTATTTTTTGCAGACCGTTTTTTTTATGGTTTCGCATGTTATGTTAAAGTCACTGGTTGAAAAAATATCGTTTAGATTTTTTCTGGCAAATTTTACGGTTATACGTTCATTAAAGATTCTTGAATAACTGATAATTCTCGTTAGAGCGCTTTCAAGCTCTCTTATATTGAATTTGACTTTTTCAGCTATAAGATCTATAACTTCAAGCATATCATCATCTTCAACGTCGACATTTTCCTGTTTTGCTTTATTTCTTAAGATTGCTACTCTTGTTTCAAAATCGGGAGGCTGTATGTCTGCTATTATATTCCATTGGAATCTTGATCTTAAGCGTTCATCAAGATCTGTAAGTTTACTTGGATGTCTGTCGCTTGATATAACTATCTGTTTTTCAAATTCATAAAGAGCATTGAATGTGTGGAAAAACTCTGCCTGGGTACTTTCTTTACCTTCTATGAACTGTATATCGTCTATCAGCAATACATCTACATTTCTGTATTTTTTTTTGAAAGCCCTCATTTTACTGTTATAGTTTTTTTTATCTTGTATTGCTTTTATAAGTTCAGATGTAAACATTTCGGAGGAAACATAAAGAACTTTGGAAGAAGGATTGTGTTCAAGTATGTAGTGTCCTATGGCATGCATGAGATGAGTTTTTCCGAGTCCTGATCCTCCATATATAAAAAGAGGATTGTAGACTACTGCCGGTGATTCAGCTACAGCAAGAGCTACAGCATGGGCATAGTTATTGTTAGATCCTACGACGAAATTATCGAAGTTGTATTTTGGATTGAGAAAGTATTCTTCTCTGAATTCTTCTTCAGTCTCTTTTTTTTCCTCGATCTGTGTGTGTTTTCCGGAACTTCCTTTAAGAAAGTTTTCTATTTCTTCTTCTGTTTTTTCTTTTATAACTACCTTGTATTTTTTTCTGAATACGCTTTCTACAGCTTGCTCAAATATTGAAATATAACGGGTTTTCAGAATTCCAATGGCAAAATCATTAGATGATGCAACGTAAAATACTTTAGCATCTTCATCCACTTCGAGAGGCACTAATGGAGCAAACCATGTCCTGTAACTCACATCTGTAACGTTTTCGTTTATTTCTGAAAGTATATCTCTCCATTTTTTTTCTTCAATCTTTTTCTTCATAAGTTTTTCCTCTCTCTAAGCTGTAGGTATATAATATCAAAAAAAGTTATCCACAGGCAATAGGTTAATAAAATTTGTTGAAAAAATAAAGTTAAATGAAGTTATCCACTACTTGTGGATAAAATTGTGCAAAGTTTCAACAGGCATAACTATATATTGGTGTGATACTTATTATTTGTAATATTTTTACATTAATGTATTTAATGACTATGGGTGTTATTTTAAAATCAATTGACACAAGTTTAACTGGAGGGTATAATAGTAAAGCGTATGGCATAAGTTGAAATTTAGATTTATGTACTTGAATTGATATAATTTACAGAAGGAGGAAGAAACGGATGAAGATGACATATCAGCCGAAAAAAAGACAGAGAAAAAAAGAGCACGGCTTTAGAAAAAGAATGAAAACAAAGAACGGTAGAAATGTTTTAAAAAGAAGAAGACAAAGAGGAAGAAAAGTTTTATCAGCATAGAGACCGCAAGTGTGGTCTTTTTGTTATAACCTGATAATTATTTATGAAACATAGAGACTGCAGCTGATAAATTCAGCTGAATGCGATTTTTATACCGATAAATTTGGTAATGTTATGCTAAAAAAGGATATACTGAGAAGAAAAGATGATTTTACTTCTATATATAAAAAAGGAAGATCCGTCGGAGAACGGTATATTGTACTTTTTTATAGGAAGAACGATCTTTCATACAACAGAATAGCATTTTTAGCAAGCAAAAAAGTAGGAAACAGCGTTGAACGAAACAGAGCCAGAAGGCTCATGAAGGAAAACTATAGATTTTTAAAAGATTATATCAAATCGGGGTATGATCTTATATTCATTGCACGGAAAAATATAAACGGAAAGAAACTTCGAGATGTGGAAAAATCTATGGTAAATTCTGTATCTAAAGCAAAATTGTATAAGAGATAAGAGGCATATAGATGAAGAAGATATTGATTCTTGTAATTAAAGGATATCAGAAATTCATATCTCCTCTTTTTCCGCCAACATGCAGATTTTATCCTACTTGTTCTACTTACTTTATACAGGCATTGGAAAAGTACGGATTTTTTAAAGGCTCTTTTCTCGGTATAAAGCGATTGATGAGATGTCATCCTTTTAATCCGGGAGGTTATGATCCTTTAAAATAGGAGGAAATTAATTAATGTATACAATATTAGGAGTAATAGCAAAGCCATTGGGATGGCTTCTCGGTTTTCTGTATAACTTTTTAAGTGATTATGGAATTACTATTATTTTGTTTACTCTGATAGTTAAGTTGTGTCTGTATCCTTTGTACATAAAGCAGACTAAATCTACTGCTAAAATGGCAGAGGTACAGCCTAAAATGCAGGCTTTACAGAGAAAATACGCAAACGACAGAGAAACTTTGAATATAAAGATGGCAGAGTTATATAAGGAAGAAAAATTCAATCCTATGGGTGGATGTCTTCCTATGCTTATACAGATGCCTATAATTATGGGGTTATTTGCTTTACTGAGAAACCCTTTGAGGTATATGGCAGATGACAGTATGATTTTTGCTTTTCATGAATCTTTTATGTGGATAAAAGATTTAAGTCAGCCGGATCCATGGATACTTCCTATAATTGCGGGCGTAGCGACATTTATTTCATTTACTATGAATCAAGCCTTATCTGATAGCGGCGGTGCCAATAATCAGATGAATGGCATGATGAAAATGATGAAATATATTTTTCCTATTATGATTTTGTGGATGGCGAGATCATTTCCATCCGGACTTGCTCTTTATTGGGCAGTCAGCCAGATTATACAGATATTCTTCAATATACATATGGCTACTCTCAGAAAGAGATTAAAAAGAGAGGCACAGAAAAAAAATAAAAAATAGATCTCTATAGTTTTGGAGGAAAATTTAAATGGATTATTCGGAAAAATGGGGGGTTGACGTTGAAGAAGCTGTCAAACTTGCCCTTATGGATCTTAAACTCTCCAGAGATGAAGTTGAAGTTACGGTTTTGGAACAGCCTTCAAAGGGGTTTTTCGGTATAGGCTCTAAACTTGCAAAAGTAAGAGTAGAAAAGAAAAAAGAGGAGAAAAAAGAAATCCCTGCTGCCGAGATTCTCGAAAAAGAGGAACATGAAGAAAATCTTCAGCAAGAAAAATCTGAAGAGCCTAAAGAAAAAACTGACAATAAAGAATATAAGAATAACAGGAAGAACAGAAATAAGAAAGATAATAAAGCTGGCACAGCTGAAAATAATGAAGAAGAGAGCAGCTTGAATATCGAAGTCGTAAATAAAAGCGAACTTGAAGATGTGGAAGAGCATGAAGCTCTTAATTTTCTGAAAGATGTAACAGAAAAAATGGGTCTTACACTGTCATTTGATGTTAAAGCAGGTAAAGATATAGTTTATATAGAGATGTCAGGCAAAGATTCAGGCACTATTATAGGCAAAAGAGGACAGACGCTGGATTCTATTCAGTATCTTACAAGTCTTGTGATAAATAAAAACAGCGAAAAGTATATTAAAGTAGTTATAGATGCTGAGAATTACAGAGCTAAAAGGCAGAAGACTCTTGAACAGCTGGCCAATAGACTGGCGGCTAAGGTAATAAGAAATAAGAAATATGTAAGGCTTGAACCAATGAATCCTTATGAAAGAAAAATAATTCACGCTACTTTGCAGCAGAATCCTGAGATTAATACGAGGAGCGAAGGTGAAGAACCTTATAGAAGAGTTGTAATAGAGCTTAAAAAGTAATTTTAAGAGTCCGCAAGTTTATTTGCGGACTTTTGCGATTATTGGGGAGAAAAAAATGGAAGATACTATTGCTGCAGTTGCCACTGCTTACGGAGAGGGTGGAATCGGCATTATAAGAATAAGCGGGAACAAAGCTTTTGATATTTTAAAGGATATATTTGAACCCGGAGGAGAATTTGCTGAAATAGTAAGCCGAAGAATGACTTATGGAAAAATAGTAGATAAAGATAACAATGAGATAATAGATGAAGTTTTAGCAGTGTATATGAAAGGTCCTAAAACTTATACGGCGGAAGATGTTGCAGAGATAAATTGCCACGGCAGTATAGTGGCTTTAAGAAAAACCCTCGGACTTGCGCTTCGAAAAGGAGCGCGTATGGCTGAACCGGGTGAATTTACTAAGAGAGCTTTTTTAAACGGCAGGCTTGATTTATCTCAGGCTGAAGCTGTTATAGATATTGTGAAGGCTAAGACTGATAAAAGCTTTGATGTGGCTATATCACAGCTTGAAGGAGGACTTTCTCTTAAAATTATGGAGATAAGACAAAAGCTTCTGGATGTTCTTGTAGATATAACAGTCAATATAGATTATCCTGATGAAGATATAGAAGAGCTTACTTATGAAAAATTGGAAGAAAATATATTGCTGATAGGCGAAATGATTGAAAAACTATTGTCTACAGCTTCTACAGGACGTATGATAAGAGAAGGAATAAGAATAGCTATAGTAGGAAAACCAAACGTGGGAAAATCTTCTCTGATGAATAGTCTTCTAAAAGAAATACGCGCTATAGTTACAGAAATACCGGGTACTACCAGAGATACTATTGAAGAAACTCTCAGCATAAGAAATATTCCTGTTTACCTTGTTGATACTGCAGGTATAAGAGATACTTCTGATAAGGTTGAACTTCTTGGGATAGAAAAATCTAAAGAAGCTTTTAATAATGCGGATTTTATAATATTTATAACTGATGGAAGCCGTCCTCTCTCTTCTGAAGATAAAGAGATAGGGAAATATCTTAAGGAAAAGAAATCTTTGATTCTTATAAATAAAAGTGATCTTGGTAGAGTATTTGACGACGATGAAATAAGAGAAATAGCGGGAAACCATGATATAATAGAAACCTCTCTACTCAATGGCAAAGGGATAGAGGATATAGAAGAATTTATTGAAAATATGGTTTATGGCGGACATCTATCACAAAAAGACAGTATGATGGTTAATAATGTTCGTCATATAGAGCTTTTAAGAAAAAGCAGAGGATCTCTTGAAGATGCTCTTAAAATGATTGCTTCCAAAGAAGCTCTGGATTTTATAGAAATAGATGTTAAAAACACTTATGAATATTTAGGTGAGATAATAGGAGAAACGGTATCGGATGATATCATAGATGAAGTATTCGCCAGATTTTGTCTGGGGAAATAATTTTTCTTTTTTATATACGGAGGCATGTATCGGCAAATGGAAAAATTTTTAATGGGAACATATGATGTTATAGTAGTAGGAGCGGGTCATGCAGGGTGTGAAGCAGGGCTTGCATCGGCCAGAATGGGGAAAAAGACGCTGATGTTTTCCATAAATCTTGAGGCTGTTGCTATGATGGCGTGTAATCCGTCGATAGGCGGTACAGGAAAAGGTCATCTTGTAAGAGAAATAGATGCTCTGGGCGGAGAGATGGGAATAAATATAGATAAGACTTTTATCCAAAGCCGTATGCTTAATACTGCTAAGGGTCCGGCTGTTCACTCTCTTAGAGCTCAGGCTGATAAAAATCAGTATCATATTGAAATGAAAAAGACTATTGAGAATGAGGATAATCTTCATTTGAAGCAAGGTGAAGTTATAGACATAATAATAGAAGAAGGAAAAGCCTGTGGAGTAGTTTTAAAGACTGGCGCATGTTACAGAGCTGAAGCTGTAATATTAGCAACAGGAACTTTTCTTGCCGGAAAAATATTTATAGGCGATAGTGTTTTTGAAAGCGGTCCCAACGGTCTGGCTCCGTCTGTCGAGCTGGCAGAACGTCTGAAAGAGTATGGTCTTCCTATGAGAAGGTTTAAAACTGGTACTCCTGCCAGAGCTTTAGGTAAGAGCCTTGATTTTGATAAGATGATACCGCAGCACGGAGACGAGGATATTGTTCCATTTTCATTTATGAATGACAGTTTAGAGAAAGATCAGGCAGATTGCTGGCTTACATATACCAATGAAGCTACGCATGATGTAATAAGAGCGAATTTTCATAGGTCAGCTCTGTTTGGCGGTCATATAGAGGGTGTCGGTCCGAGGTATTGTCCTTCTATAGAAGATAAGGTAAACAGATTTTCAGATAAAGAAAGACATCAACTTTTTGTCGAGCCAGAGGGAATTTATACTGATGAGATGTATATACAGGGAATGTCGTCTAGTCTTCCTGAAGATGTACAGCAGGAATTTTATAAAACTATACCGGGACTTGAGAATTTAGAAATAGTAAGGCCTGCTTATGCTATTGAGTATGATTGCATAGATCCTGTAGATTTAAAAATATCTCTTGAAAATAAACATATCGAAAACCTTTTCTGTGCCGGCCAGTTCAATGGAAGTTCCGGATATGAAGAAGCTGCAGCGCAGGGACTTATGGCGGGAATAAACGCTGTTCGTAAAATAGAAGGGAAAAATGAATTTGTTCTTCAGAGAAACGAAGCTTATATTGGCGTTCTCATCGACGATTTAGTAACTAAAGGTACTAATGAACCTTACAGAATTATGACCAGCAGAGCAGAATATAGACTGGTTCTCAGGCAAGACAATGCAGATTTACGTTTGACTGAGAAGGGTTATGAGGTTGGATTGGTAAAAAATGATAGATATGAGAAATATTTGAATAAAAAAGAAGTAGTAAGACTTGAGACAGATCGCTTAAAGAAAAAAGTATTGAAACCTGAAAATGTAAATGATTTTCTGGAAAGTAAGGGAAGTACACCGATAAAAAGTCCATGCTCTCTGTATGAGCTGCTGAGAAGACCTGAAATAAAATATGACGAATCCTTTGTTATAGACGAAGAAAGACCTGTACTTTCTTCACATCAAAAAACTATGATGGAAGTACAAATAAAATACGAAGGGTATATAGACAAACAGAAGCAGCAGATAGAAAAATTTAAAAGACTGGAAAATAAAAAGCTTCCTTCTGATATTGATTATCACAGTATTGATGGGCTCAGAATAGAAGCGAGGCAGAAACTGAGTGATTTTAGACCGCTGTCTGTGGGACAGGCATCCAGAATATCAGGAGTATCTCCGGCAGATATAAATGTACTTCTTATTTATATGGAAAAGTTTCGCAGGAGAAAGAGCTGATATGGTTATGAAAGAATTAATAAAGATATTTAAAATATTAGATATAGATTATAATGACGAGAAAGAAAAGAAATTTTATCAATATATGAGTGAAATACTCAAACTGAATCAGCAGATAAATCTTACTGCCATAACTGAGAAAAACGAATTTATACAGAAGCATTATGTAGATTCTCTTCTTTGTGCAGGCTTAGATGAGTTTAAAAATTCATTTTCGATTATAGATGTAGGAACGGGCGGTGGTTTTCCCGGAGTACCTCTCGCAATAGCTTTTCCTGATAAGGAATTTGTGCTTATAGATTCCCTGAATAAAAGAATAAAGATAATTAATCAGTTATGTGAGTCTCTTGGAATTTTCAATGTAAAGGCGTTTCATGGAAGAGCAGAAGAAATGGGCAGACGTAAGGATATGAGAGAGAAGTTTGATCTTTGTGTTTCACGTGCAGTGGCTAATATGAGTACACTTTCCGAATATTGTATTCCTTTTGTAAGGGTTGGAGGAAGTTTTATAGCATATAAGGGGCCTGACTGCAGAAAAGAACTGGAAGATGCGATTAATGCAGTGACCGCTCTTGGAGGAGATGTAATAAGAGAAGAAAGTCCTGAAATAACAGGGATACCTTTTGATCATAAATTTATAGTTATAAAAAAGAAAAAAAAATACACTGTCGAAATTTCCGAGAAAACCCGGAACTCCGTCAAAAGAGCCGATTAAATAGCATAAATCGGCTCTTTTTGTGTTATGAATCATCTTTTCTGAAGAAGGACAAGTTGTTAATATATATGTAGGAAAGGGGGTAGGGATGATGTTTATTAAAAAGACTACGGAAATACCGATAAATATGATTAAAACTAATTCACAGCAGCCCAGACAGATTTTCGCAGAAGAACAGCTATTGGAACTAAGAGATTCAATAAAAGAATTTGGGGTGCTGCAGCCTTTGATTTTAAAAAAGGAGGCTAATGGAGAGTATCTTCTTATAGCCGGGGAGAGAAGACTTAGAGCGTCAATAATGGCAGGACTTGACAGAGTCCCCGCCGTTATAAAAGAAGCTAATGAGGAAGAAATAAGCTTGATAGCTCTTGTGGAAAACATACAGCGTGAAAATCTCGGATACATAGAAGAGGCAAGAGCTTATAAAAATATAATGGAAAAATATGGCATAAGCCAACTTGCTTTATCGGAGAAATTAGGAAAAAATCAATCTACTATATCTAATAAGATCAGACTCTTATCTTTACCGGAAGATATACAGAATATGTTGGTGGAAAATAAGCTTACTGAACGTCATGCAAGGGCCTTACTTAAAATCGAAGACGATCAGTTGAGAAAAGTCATAATAGGCAAAGTTTTAAAACATGGATTTAATGTTAAACAAACGGAAAAGCTTGTGGAAGATTACCTCACACAAAAAGAAAATCAGGAACGTGAGAAAAATAAAATAAAGCATATAAGTTATAAGCTTTATCTCAATACACTGAGAAGAACATTTAATGATATGGAATTAAATGAAAAAGGCGCCACTTTTAAACAGGAGGATACAGGAAATGATCTCAGAATAACAATTACCATACCTAAAGAAATACAAGGAATGGTTATATGATATACTCCTTAAAATAATGTTTCACGTGAAACATTATTTTTTTTGTAAAGAAATGCAAAAGTTATAGCAAAAATTATAATGATGTTATATAATGTTTAAAGCAATATAAGAAATAGTCAATGTATATTGATTAAGGAGGAATAAATTGGGTAAAGCTATAGCTATTTTTAATCAAAAAGGCGGGGTAGGTAAGACTACTACCAATATAAACCTTGCGGCATGTTTGGCTATAAAAGGGAAAAGAGTGCTGATATTGGACATTGATCCGCAGGGAAATACTACCAGTGGGGTGGGGATTTCAAAAAAAAATCTGGAGATTACTACTCACGAGATACTAATAGAAGATAAATATCATCCTGAAGAGGCAATTTTACCTACAGGTATTGAGAATCTTGATATAATGCCGGCCAGCGTTCAGCTTGCAGGGGCGGAAGTAGAAATGATAGAGCTTGCAGGAAGAGAAAAAAGGCTTAAGAGAGCAATAGATATTCTTAAGCCTAAATATGATTATATTTTTATAGATTGTCCGCCGTCTTTAGGAATACTTACTATAAATTCACTGACTGCTGTAGATTCGGTACTTATACCTATACAATGTGAATTTTATGCTCTTGAAGGTGTAAGCCAGCTTATGAGTACAATAGACATAGTAAAAAGAAATATGAATCCTAATCTTGAGATACAAGGTGTTATTCTTAGTATGTTTGATGGAAGAACTAATCTTTCCATACAGGTAGTTGAAGAAGTGAAGAAATATTTCAAGGAGAAGGTATATACTACTGTTATCCCCAGAAATGTTAGATTAGCTGAAGCGCCAAGTTACGGTATGCCTGTAATACAATATGATCCCAGATCGACAGGAGCGCAGGCATATATGGAATTTGCAGATGAATTTTTAAGCAGCGAGGAGGAAGAGTAAATGGCAGCGCCGAAAAAAACGCGAGGCTTAGGAAAAGGTCTTGATGCACTTTTCGGAGATGCGGAAGTATCCTTAAGCGTAAAAAAAGAAGAAAAATCGGAAGGTAACGAACAAAAGAAAGCCAAAGCAAATATAAATGAAGAAAAATTTCCACAAGAGGCCGGAGGTATAGAATATATAGATATAAACAATATAAAACCAAATTCCGGACAGCCGAGGAAAACTTTCGATGAAGAAAAGCTGCAAGAACTCGCTTCATCTATAGAAGAGCATGGGCTTATACAGCCTATCGTTCTCAGAAAAGCCAAGAATGGGTACGAAATTGTAGCCGGTGAAAGAAGATGGAGAGCTGCCAGATTAATAGGAATAAAAGAGCTTCCTTGTATCATCAGGGATCTCACTGATGAAGAAAATATGCTGCTTGCTATTATAGAGAATATGCAGAGAGAAGATCTTAATCCTATAGAAGAAGCTGAGGGAATCAGTCAGATGATGAATACATATGGTCTTACTCAGGAACAAGTTTCAAAGAGTCTCGGCAAGAGCAGACCTTACATAGCTAACAGCTTAAGATTGCTTAAGTTAGCTGATATAGTAAAAGGATATTTGTCAGAAGGATTACTTACTTCAGGGCATGCAAGAGCTCTCGCAGCAATATCTGATGAAAAGAAGCAGATAGCTCTTGCAGATATAGCTGTTAAAGAAGGACTCTCTGTAAGACAAATGGAAAAGTTAGCTCAGGAAAATAAGAAAGATAAAGGAACCGCCAGATCGAGAGACAAAGCAAAAAATGCAGATGTTAAAAGAGTAGAAGAAGATCTAAAGGAAATCCTCGGAACTAAAGTAAATCTTAATCGAAGAGGGAAAAAAGGCAAGATAGAAATAGAATTTTACAGTAAAGAAGATCTCGAAAGATTAATAGAATTGTTGAAAACACTTAATTAGATAGGATTGTTTCATGTGAAACATAATTGAAAACTATGAGACCGGAAGATGTAAACAGTAATTTAAATATAGTAATAAAGCAGGCACAGGAGTTGAATATTCCTGTGCCTGATAATATATGTGGTAAAGTTAGAATAAATCCAAGACCTAAAAGTCGATTCGGATGCTGCAAAAAAGAAAATGAAAAATTTCAGATTGAAATAAGTCAGTTTATACTTCAATGTCGTGAGGAAAAGATAAGAGAAGTGTTGGCTCATGAAGTTTTGCATACTTGTAAAAACTGCTATAATCATGGAAATATATGGAAAGAATATGCTGAAAAAATGAATAAAGCATACGGATATAATATAAAACGTGTTTCTTCATTCAAAGATATGGATATAACTTTAAACAAAGAAGAAATAAAATATGTAATAAAATGTTATGATTGTGGAAGAGAATATCCAAGGCATAGATATACGGCAATGATGAAAAAAATATCCTTATATAGATGTGCATGTGGAGGCAAACTGGAAGTATTGAAGAAAAAGAGTTAAGATTGACAAAATAAGCAAATTAGTAATGGTTTACACCCTTGAATAATATTGTCAGAAGCCTATAATTATTTATAGGAAAAATAAATTAAATACAATGGAGGAATCATGAATTTGTTTAAAGACTATGTAACCGATATCAGAAATGAATTTAAAGGTTATAACGGCAAGAGGTTTTCAAAAGATCTGATGGCAGGTATAACTGTTGCAGCTGTTGCGCTTCCTCTGGCTTTGGCCTTTGGTGTAAGTTCGGGAGCTACTGCTGCGGCCGGACTGGTCACTGCTATTATCGGAGGCATTGTCATAAGTGTTTTATCGGGAGCATCTTTTCAGATATCAGGACCGACGGGAGCAATGACAGCAATACTGGTGACTCTTGCTGCCAAATATGGCATGCAAGGTATATTGATAGCTTGCTTTTTTGCGGGAATAATGCTGATAGCAGCAGGAGTGCTGAAATTGGGAAGAATAATATATTATATACCATCTTCCGTAATTACAGGATTTACTTCAGGTATAGCTGTAATAATAGCATTAGGACAACTTGATAATTTTTTTGGAGTGACATCTAAAGGCAATCTTGCTATAACCAAGTTTATTTCATATTTTACGGAAGGTTTCCATCCGGATATACCTACTATGTGCATAGGGTTAGCAGTTATTGTCATTATGATTATATGGCCGAAAAAGCTTAATGAAAAAATACCGTCATCATTGGCGGCCTTGATAATCATTCTTATAGTAAATCAATTTTTGAAATTAGATGTAGCAATGGTAGGGGATATACCTAAAACATTATTCCTTGATGAGAGACTGTCTATATCAGGATTTGATTTTTCTAAATTTTGGGATTTATTTGTTCCTGCTCTGTCCATAGCTGCGTTGGGAATGATAGAGAGTCTTCTTTGCGGAGCTTCAGCCGGGAAGATGAAAAAAGAAGAGCTGAATGCTGACAGAGAGTTGATAGCACAGGGAATAGGAAACATTGTTATACCATTTTTCGGAGGTGTTCCCGCAACTGCTGCTATAGCAAGAACCAGTGTAGCTATAAAAGCAGGATGCGAAACAAGACTTACGGGAATAATTCATGCGGCTATACTGCTGCTTTCAATGTTTGTATTGGCTCCGGTTATGTCTGTAATACCTCTTTCTGCCTTAGCAGGAGTCTTGATTATTACGGCATGGAGAATGAATGACTGGGCCAATATACGTTTTATATTCAGCCATAAATTCAAATCGGGTATCATTAAATTTATTATAACTATGGGGGCTACCGTAGTTTTGGATCTGACACAGGCTATAGTTATTGGTGTTGCCGTTTCTGTAATACTTATATTGATAAAACTCACTGATATAGAAATCAATGTAAGTGATATAGATGCTGACAGGCTTAAAGAAGTAGGTATACATCTTCCTAAAATTTCGGGAAAGGTAAGAGTTGCTTACCTGACCGGCGCTATATTTTTTGCTGTAGTAGATAAATTAGTGAAGAAACTGCAGGAGCAGGAGGGAGTAACAGAAGGACTTATACTCTCTATGAGAGGTGTTCCGGTTATAGATCTTTCCGGCATACAGGCACTTATAGAACTTGTAGAAGAGCTGGAAAGCCATGGAACAGAAGTATATCTGACCAGCGTGCAACCTAAAGTTCTTGAAGAGATGGAACGAGGCGGACTCATTGACCTGATAGGAGAAGAGTATATTTTTGATAGTGCAGAAGAAGCTATCATTGTAGCTCAGAAAGAACACATGTAAGAAAGTAGAGCAAAGTAGTAATGCATAATATACATAATTGTTATTGCAATGGAATACCAATATGATACAATAAAAGAACTCGGCACAGAAGTGTCATAAGATCTCAGAAGAGATCATGAAGCAATACTTTAATAATATTATTGTTTAAAAAAGTTTATCTTCAAAAACTTAAAATCACAGGAATACTTGTCCAGGAAGGCTATAAAACTATTAGAAGTAGTTTTTTAGCCTGTCTGGATTTTTTTATGAACTGATTTCATCGTAATTGTAAAGTAAGCAGGAGGAAATATGAAAAATAAATCGTTATTGAAAAAAGGTATTGGTATTTTGCTGCTATTAATAATGTCAGCAGGGGTATTATCCGGATGCGGAAAAACGTCTTCCGAGGAAGAGGGGATATCTGTATATATAGGAGGAACTATATTCGATGGAAGCTTGGATCCGGTAAAAGGAGCAATGTCCTATGGATACCCGTTTACAAATAATGCACTTACCAAGGTGACGCCGGAATCTGAATATACCGGAGACTTGGCCTCTGACTGGAAGATAAGCGAAGATGCGCTGACTTATACATTTAATTTAAAAGAAGGTATCAAGTTTCATGATGGATCAGATTTTACGGCTGAAGATGTGGTGTTCACATATAATGAAGTTAAAAACAATCAGGGAAATAATGAAAATGTGGATCTGAGCCGTATGGAATCAGCAGAAGCAACAGATGATTATACTGTAACCTTTAAACTCAGCGAACCATATTCATCATTTCTTGATCAGACTGCCTGTCTGGGAATAGTTCCCAGTGATGGTTATGACAGTAAGACTTTTGATACAGTTCCTATAGGAACAGGTCCATGGAAAGTAATACAGTATGATACAGCTCAGAAAATTATAGTACAGGCTAATGAGGATTATTATGGCGGAGTGCCTTCCATAAAGCAGGTTACTATTTTGAATATGGAAGAAGATACGGCTATTGCTAACGCCAAATCAGGCGAGCTGGATGTAGTAATGGTAGATCCCAATTATGCTGATGAAGAAGTAAAAGGAATGCATATAGAAAATCTTGAAACTATGGATGTACGTCAGATAAGCCTTCCTGTAACCGCTGAGACAAGTTATATAACAGAAGATGGACAGAAAATAATAGTGGGTAATAATGTTACTTCTGATAAAGCAGTAAGACAGGCTCTCGCCATAGGTATAGACAGACAAAAGATAATAAACGATGCTCTTAACGGAATAGGAAAACCGGCTGAAGGCTTTACAAGTAATTTGGTCTGGGGGAATACAACATCATATGAGGATAACCGTAAAGATGAAGCAGCTGAATTATTGGAAGCTGCAGGTTGGATCAAAGGTGATGATGGAATATATGAAAAAAACGGAAAGAAATGTGAATTTACTATTCTCTCGCCAAGCGGAGATACAGCGAGATATCAGCTGGCTGCTGCTGTAGCTGAAGAAGCAAAAACTTTGGGAATCAAAATAGATGTAGATCAGAAAACATGGGATGAATTATCAACAGCAGCAGCTTCAAATGGCGTAGTATGGGGATGGGGGCAGTTTGATCCTGTAGTTCTCAAAAATCTTTTTTACAGTGATTCTTTTACCGGAAACGGAACTTCAAATACTATAAGATATTCTGATGCGGAAGTAGATAAATTGGTAGAAGAAGCTTTAAATTCCAATAACAGAGAAGATGCGGTGAAAGCGTGGAAGGAAGTACAGACAGCTACAGCAGATGATTATGCTTATCTTTATATAGTGAATATAGAACATAGTTATTTTGTAAAGGATGATCTTGATATTTCTGTAGATACACAGATACCTCATCCACATGGCCATGGTGCTCCTGTGATTAATAATATGAACGAGTGGACGCTGAAATAAATAAACATTATATAATAAACTGTTCTGTCTCTGAGGCAGAGCAGTTTATTTCGGAAGATATTGTCTTAGAAAGGATCTTATTTATGAACAGAGTGAAATATATTTGTTCCACTACAGCAAGAATGCTGACACTTTTAATAGCTGTCAGCATATTATCTTTTATACTGATATCGGCATCACCTGTAGACCCTTTGAAAGCTTATGTAGGAGCAGAATCTACGCTGTCTGAAGAGGCTAAGGAGGAGGTGGCAGAATACTGGGGGCTCAATGATCCTCCTGCGGAAAGATTTCTCACATGGGCAGATCACACGCTTCACGGTGATCTCGGTCAGTCCATCACATACAATATGCCAGTATCAACTGTAATAGCGGATAGATTCAAATATTCAGTTGCTCTTATATTGGCAGCATGGGTATTGTCAGGGATTATAGGTTTCACAGCCGGTATATTTGCGGCTGTAAAGAAGGGAAGCATTTTTGATAAATGTGTAAAGACATTTTGTCTTATCTTACAGTCAGCTCCTGTTTTTTGGTTTGGTCTTCTCATGCTCACAGTGTTTTCAATAATTTTGGGATGGTTTCCTATAGGACAGGCAGTTCCGGTGGACAAACTTGCAGCAGATGTGACCATATGGGACCGTATATACCACATGATACTTCCTGCCGTCACTTTGAGTATTCTGGGTACTGGAAAGATAACACTTTATACGAGACAGAAGCTTATTGAAATAATGCACAGCGATTATATATTGTTTGCCAGAGCCAGAGGAGAATCTGTAAAACAGCTTGTAATAAGACATGGACTTAGGAATATCGCAATGCCTGCTATAACTTTGCAGTTTGCATCATTTAGTGAGTTATTCGGAGGAATTGCACTGGCGGAAACAGTTTTTTCATATCCGGGAATAGGAAGTGCTGTTACTGCTGCGGCTCTTAATGCAGATGCTCCTCTTTTAATAGGAATAGCCATGTTCAGTGCTCTGTTTGTATTTGTCGGAAATTTTATTGCCAACGTACTTTATGGAGTTGTTGATCCCAGACTGAAGGAAGGAGGATACCGTGCATAATGATTCTATATTTGCTGCAGGAAGTCCCCGCTTGAAATCTTCCGGCATCAATACCCGAAAAAAAATGATAATATATATAACAGCAGCGTGTGTATATCTGATTGCAGTTCTGATTGCGGGGCTTGTCATGAATCCTGATCTTTATGGCGTGCATTATGAAAATAAATTTCTTACACCATCATTTTCACATCCTTTCGGAACGGATTTTATGGGAAGAGATATGTTCTGGAGAAGCATAAAAGGTCTTTCCAACAGTATATTAGTAGGTTTGGCTGCATCTGCGGTGAGTTCTGTTATTGCGCTTATATTCGGCGTTGCTGCTGCTGTAGCCGGAGGAAAAACAGATAAGATTATAACCTGGCTTGTTGATTGTTGTATGGGGATGCCCCATATCGTGCTTCTTCTCCTTATTTCTTATATGATGGGAAGAGGAGGCTTTGGTGTGGCCTTTGCTGTGGCTGTAACTCATTGGCCTGAGCTTACGAGACTGGTAAGAGCGGAGGTTTTACAAGTCAAGAATGCTCAGTATGTACAGGCCGCTGTGAAAATGGGAAAATCAAAAACTCGGATAGCTAAGGAACATATAATACCACATGTGCTTCCTGTATATCTTATAGGGCTGGTATTACTTTTCCCGCATGCCATTATGCATGAAGCCTCTCTTACATTTCTCGGATTCGGATTTTCGGCTTCAACGCCTGCTATCGGCGGTATATTGTCAGAAGCTATGAAACATATAGTTACAGGAAAGTGGTGGCTTTGCTTGTTTCCCGGACTGATCCTTCTGGTAGCAGTGATGCTGTTTGATGTTATAGGAGATAAGCTTAAGATGCTTCTTAATCCGGGAAGCGGCAATCAATAGGAGGGGGAAATGGGAGTATTAAATAATAATAAAGAATCTGTTTTAAAAGTAAAAAATCTGACTGTTTCATTCAGTCGTTATGACCGAGGCTGGAATAAGACAAATCTTCAGGTCATTCACTCACTTGATGTAGAAGTTTTTTCCGGTGAAATTTTAGCAGTCGTGGGGTCCAGCGGCTCGGGAAAAAGCCTTCTGGCGCATTCGGTTTTAGGTATATTGCCTGATAATGCTACAATTACCGGCAGTATGGAATTCATGGGAAAACCATTGACTGAAAAAGATCAGAAAAAGCTGAGGGGAGAGCAGATAGTATTGATTCCTCAATCAGTAGAGTTCCTTGATCCGTTGATGAAGGTAGGCAAACAGGTGAAAGGAATTAAAGGAACTATGGAAAAGATGAGAGAAGCATTTAGAAGATATGGTCTTTCTGAAAATGTAGAAAAAATGTATCCTTTTCAGCTTTCCGGAGGAATGGCCAGACGTGTTCTCGTATCTACAGCTGTGATGGAAAAATCAAAACTTATTATTGCCGATGAACCGACGCCAGGGCTTGACATGGAAATGGCTATGGAAACCCTCAGACATTTTCGTCAGCTTGCAGATCAGGGATGCGGAGTAATGCTTATTACTCATGATATAGATCTGGCCCTTAGTGTAGCTGATCGTATAGCAGTATTTTATGCGGGGACTACTGTGGAAGAATGTCCTGCAGAGGACTTTATAAAAGGGAAAAAGGCTTTAAGGCATCCATACAGCAGAGCATTTATAGATGCTTTGCCTCAAAACAGTTTTAAACCTATAAAAGGTACGCAGCCTTATGCGGGAGATCTTCCAAAAGGGTGCCTGTTTGCTGACAGATGTCCCTTGAGAACAGAAGAATGCGGCGGAAAGATACAGATGAGTTCTGTAAGAGGCGGAAAGGTCAGGTGTGTTCATGCAACTTAAAGCGGATAATATAAGTTTTAGATATAATGATAAAAGTCCTTGGGTTCTGAGGAATGTGAATTTTACAGTGGAATCTGCTGATCGTATAGCGTTGGTAGGCCCGTCGGGATATGGGAAGAGTACTCTTTCTAAGATATTGTCCGGCTATCTGAAACCAACAGAAGGGAAGGTATTGTTAAACGGTGAGCTTCTTCCTGAAAAAGGGTACTGCCCTGTACAGATGGTATATCAGCATCCTGAACAAGCGGTTAATCCAAGGTGGAAAATGGATAAAACGCTTAATGAGTGCTGGAAACCCGATCAGAATCTTCTTGATTCTATGGGAATAGAGAAAGAATGGCTTAAAAGATGGCCGTCAGAACTTTCGGGAGGTGAACTGCAAAGATTCTGTATAGCAAGGGTACTGGGACCTGATACAAAATTTCTTATCTGTGACGAGATCAGTACAATGCTTGATGTTATAACTCAGGCGCAGATATGGCAATTAGTATTAGAGATATCAGAGGAAAGAAATATAGGTCTTGTAGTAGTTACACATAATATGGCTCTGGCAGAAAAAGTCTGTAATAAGATTGTTAGACTACCGGAAATATCAGTACAAAAACCGGAAGAAAGAATATCAGTATAAAGCTTTTTAGGCAATTGAAAAAGGCAGATACACTGATGTATCTGCCTGAAATTAAAATTTTTTTAATTGTTATTATCTGTCCAGCTTTCAAAGTCCCAACTAATAGTGTCTCCGTCTTTGATAATGTACTCATCTGCTGATTTCATCACTTCTTTATCGTTTACTTCATATACCCATCCGGCTGTTTCTGTAGCGGCAACACCATTTATGCTGGTAACATAGGGACTGCCGGAAGATTTGTCAAGCAGGATTTCTCCTCCGTTTGAATCTGCATAAGCTTCAAGAGCCCCTAATACACTGCTGCCATCATTTACGGTAAGCTTAGCGCTATCAACATCTGCTGCATTTGAATCATCAGGAAAATCTATATCTATAGTTACAGTGACTGTTGTCTTGTCCTCTGATGCAGCGGACGGATCTGAAGCGGCATTGTCGCTTCCGCATGCTGTAATCGTAAACACTATTAATATACTAGCCAGTAAAAGTGATATTTTTTTCATTTTATTCACCTCAAACCTTTCTGTATTTAGTATTTGGATATAGGCGTTTAATATACGTATACCTTTGGAAGTCTTTGTCCGAAAGCGCATAGTATTTCATAGTTTATTGTTTCAGTTGATTTGGCGATGTCATCTGCCAGGATTTCGTAAATTCCATCTTTGCCCATTATGGTGACCTCATCTCCCAGACGTGCATAAGGAACATGAGTAACATCTATCATACATTGATCCATACATATATTACCGGCTATGGGAGCAAAAACACCGTTTACTATTACTTTGCCTTTAGATGAGTAAGGCCTTGGGAATCCATCGGAATATCCGAGAGGAATCGTAGCAATAAGACTATCCTGTCTTGTTGTAAATTTTCGTCCGTAACTTATTGAGTTGCCTGCGGGAACTTTTTTTAACTGAATTATATTGGCTTTTACTGACATAACGGGCCTGAGTTTTAGCTGGCTTTTATCTACTTCGTTTGAAGGATAGCAGCCATACAGTATGATACCGGGACGTACCATTTCATAATGTGTAGATGATAATTCCATAATTGCAGCGCTATTGGCTATGGTTCTGCATGGAATATTGATGTTGGCGTTGACCAGTTTTTTATAAAATACCATAAAGCGTTGTTCCTGAACTACCGAATAAGTTTTATCGGCTGAATCTGCAGTGGCAAAATGTGAAAACAGTCCATTTATCTTGAACCCGGGAAGGTTCTGGATCATTTTGATGTCATCTACAGATGCAGAATTCTCAATATCGTAACCGATTCTTCCCATTCCGGTGTCAATGGCTATATAACCATTGATAATTATGTTTGATTTTTGAGCGGCTTTTGATATAGCTTCTGCACTTTTAAAATCACAGACAACGGGGGTAAGCCTGTATTCAATTATAGTATCTGTATAAGGCTCGGGAGTTAGTCCTAAAAGAATGATTTCTTCCAATATAAAACCTGCTTTTCGAAGCCTGATGGCTTCGGAAAGCGTGGCTACGCCAAAGGAATCTATACCGTTTGCTCTGAGAACCGTGGCAACTTTTACAGCGCCGTGGCCGTAAGCATCAGCTTTGATGATTCCGGTTATTTTTTTGCCGGGACCGACTTTTTCTTTGATTTGTTTTATATTGAAATCAAGATTTGTGATATTGATCTCTGCCCAGGCAGCTCTGAGCGCTTCTTTGTACATTCTTTATAAACCTCCGGTTGTCAAGCTTTACAGTTTGGGGACTCTTTTTATGATATCTTCTCTTCCAGGTCCATTTGATACATAGGTGATAGGGAATCCGATAAGCTTTTCAATTTCGTTTACATAATTTTGAGCTTCTGGCGGAAGTTTTTCAAATTCGCGTATACCTGTGATATCGCATTTCCAGCCGGGCAGCTTTTTTATTACAGGTTTGGCTTTTTCTAATTTCGCAGTGCAAGGGAATCTATCGGTTATTTCACCGTCGATTTCGTATCCTATGCATACGGGTATTTCATCCAGATATCCCAATGGATCCAGTACAGTGAAGGCAACTTCTGTGGTTCCTTGAGTCATACATCCGTATTTGGTGGCTACAGCGTCAAACCAGCCTACTCTACGAGGCCTTCCGGTGGTAACACCATATTCCCCGCCGTCTCCTCCGCGTTTTCTCAGTTCTTCTGCTTCTTTTTCGTCAAGTATCTCACTGACAAAGGCTCCTCCGCCTACAGCGCTGGAATAGGCTTTTACTACTGTGATGATTTCTTTGATTTCATATGGAGGCACTCCGGCTCCGATTGCGCCGTATGCTGCAAGAGTAGATGATGAAGTGACCATTGGATAAATACCGTGGTCAGGATCCTTCAGAGCGCCCAGCTGTCCTTCAAGGAGAATATCTTTTCCTGCCTTTATAGCTTCGTCAAGGAAGAGAGCGGTATCGCACACATAAGGTTCAACCATTTCTCTGTATTCTGTCAATGTTTTCATGATATCATCGGGATCCAGTTCTGGTTTATTATACAGGTACTTTAGCAGGATATTTTTCTGAATTATAATTCTTTCTACCTTTTCGCGCAGAAGGGCTTCGTCCATAAAAAGTTCCTGTACTTGGAAACCGATTTTTGCGTATTTGTCCGAGTAGAATGGGGCTATTCCTGATTTTGTGGAACCAAAGGCTTTTCCGGCAAGACGTTCTTCTTCATATTCATCAAAGAGAATGTGATAGGGCATTAATATCTGTGCTCTGTCAGAGACCAGGATCTTAGGCTTTGGCACTCCCTGTTCTATCAGTGAATTGATTTCTTTTGTCATATAAGGAATGTTGAGAGCTACGCCATTTCCGAGAATGCTGGTTGTATGGTCGTAAAATACTCCTGAAGGGAGCATGTGAAGGGCAAATTTGCCATAATTATTTTTGATGGTATGACCTGCGTTGCTTCCACCTTGAAATCTGATTATGATATCAGCGTTCTGTGCGAGCGTATCAGTGATTTTTCCCTTTCCTTCGTCGCCCCAGTTAGCGCCTACGATTGCTTTGATCATTTAAATCTCCTTTCATATGTCTGACGCTGAAGAAAATCGGCACAGCCGTCTTTGCCAAGCGTTAGCAATGTTTTTAAAAGTTTTATACATTTATGTCAGCGTGCATGCCGAGGGCTTCTTTATTGGCCTTGAGTATCGGAGCGACTTCTGTTTTTAGGAATCTCTCGGTTTGGCTTTCGGCACAGCCTGTAAAGTTTTCAGGTTTCATAAGAGCTAAAAGCTGCTCTTTTGTCATGTTGAAATCAGGATCGGAAGCTATACGGTCGAGAAGATCATTATCGGCGCCTTCTTCCTTTACACGTTTTCCTGCTTCCATCGAATGCTGTCTGATTTTTTCGTGAAGAACCTGTCTGTCTCCTCCCATCTTTACGGCATCCATCATAATATTTTCGGTTGCCATAAAAGGAAGTTCGCTCATCAGTCTGGCTTTTATGACTTTAGGATATACTACAAGCCCTGATGTTATATTCATGTAAAGTTCAAGAATACCGTCAGCAGCCAAGAACGCTTCTGAAATACTAAGACGTTTATTTGCCGAATCGTCCAGAGTTCTTTCGAACCATTGTGTTGAAGCTGTTATGGCAGGGTTTAAAACTCCGGCGATGACAAAATTGGCAAGTGCTGCTATTCTTTCTGAACGCATAGGATTTCTTTTGTATGCCATTGCGGAAGATCCTATCTGATTCTTTTCAAATGGTTCTTCTATTTCCTTAAGGTGCTGGAGAAGTCTGATGTCGTTACTGAATTTATGAGCGCTTTGGGCAATACCGGAAAGAACATTGAGTACTCTGGTATCTACTTTTCTTGAATAGGTTTGACCTGATACTGCATAACAGCTGTCAAAACCCATTTTTTCTGCGATGAGGGTGTCCAGCCTGCAGACTTTTTCTATATCTCCATCGAAAAGTTCGAGGAAGCTGGCTTGAGTTCCTGTAGTTCCTTTAGAACCAAGAAGCTTCATTGTACCCAGTATATGATCCAGATCTTCCAGATCCATAAGGAGGTCTTGGAGCCATAAAGTAGCTCTTTTCCCTACTGTCGTAGGCTGAGCAGGCTGAAAATGTGTAAAACCTAAAGTAGGCAGAGCCTTGTATTTTTCGGAAAAGTCTGCCAGATTGGATATTACATTTATCAGCTTTTTTCTGATAAGTCTGAGTCCTTCGGTCATGATTATGAGGTCTGTGTTATCGCCTACGTAACAGGATGTGGCGCCAAGGTGTATTATGCCTTTTGCACTCGGACACTGAAGTCCGTAAGCATAAACGTGGGACATGACGTCGTGTCTTACTTCTTTTTCACGCTCCTTTGCCACATCGTAATTTATATTATCCGCCGCTGCTTTAAGCTCAGCTATCTGGCCGTCTGTAATTGGAAGGCCCAGTTCCTGCTCTGTCTCAGCAAGGGCGATCCAAAGTTTTCTCCATGTTCTGAATTTCATTTCCGGAGAAAAGAGGTATTTCATTTCTTTGCTTGGGTATCTTTCAGATAATGAACTTGTATAGTTCTTTGTATTATCCATAATCTCTCCTTTTTTCGATGGTAAAATTTGTTTTGAACATACATATATTAGTATACCACAAAAACGGAGAGTAGTACAAGGTTCAAAGCATTGATAATTAAAGGGCGACAAGAAACTGTATATCAAAAAAACATAGATTTGTCTGTGAGTTTCAGTTTAGTGGTCTTGATTATAAAAAATATATTATTGTTAATTTGTTTTTGATTTTCTGCTTGAAAAAATATAGGTTAGAAGAGCAGCAATGATGACAAGGCTGCAGCCTATGACAGATGTCATATTAAGGATTTCACCAAGGAAGATATATCCTAAAATAATAGAGAATACGATTCCGGAGTAATTATATATGCTGATTTCAGCAGCGGGAGCCATTCTGTAAGCATATGTAAGAGCAATTTGTCCAAACCCTCCGAAAACACCTATGAGAATAAGCATAAGAAGCTCTTTTAAGGTCGGTACAGCGAAATCAAAGATCATGAAAGGTATACAGGCAAGGACGCAGAAAGTAGAAAAGTGCATGATTATAGTCATACCGTCTACTTTGTTTTTAAAATATGCCAGCAGTGTATAGGAAACACTGGAAAAAAATGCACATAAAAACGCCATGAATAAAGGAAAAAGATTGGAATTAAAAGCAGGGTTGGCTACAAAAGCAGCACCCACAAAGGCTATAAGCAACGCGGGGATTTGTATTTTTTTGATTTTTTCCTTGAGAAAGACAGCGGCCCATAATGTTATCATAAAAGGAGAGAGTTTCATAAGCGTTGAAACATCTCCCTGATTGGCATGTGCTACAGCGTAAAATTGAGTTATAAGGCCTAAAAAGCCGAATAAAGATCGTACAAAAAGAAGGGGCTGATTCTCTTTCTTCCCGAAAAGGGATCCGCCCGATCTTTTTATCAATATGAAGCTGAGAAAAAGTGTTACGATATTTCTGAAGAAAACCTGTTCCATGATGGGAATGGAGGTCCCTGACATGTTTATAGGTATCTGCATGGCGGAAAATAAGAACGCCGATGCACACATTAATATCGCGCCTTTTTGTCTGTTTGGCATTTCATTTAGAGAAGCCATATTAACATTTCACCTCATTTACGAAAGCTGTTCCATATCTTCTGCCGAACATGAGCAGCTGCCAAGAGAATGTTTCACACGATCTGCTTCTTCGGCTGCTTTAGCGTCATTCCAGTTATCCATAGTTCCTACAAGATATCCGGTTATTCTTCTTATTCTCTCGAATGGAACGTGAGAAAAAGTGTAGTTGAGATCTGCATAGTCTCCGTCGATTTGAACATCTAATGAATCCAGCTTTCTGCTGTATTTTTCCTGAAGATAATCCACATATGCCTGAGCTTCCTGTGGGCTTGCATTTCCTGTTATTTTGATAGACATATTTAATCCTCCTTTTAACATCATCTGGGCATGATTATACACCTAAGCACTATATTTTGTATATAGTAATAAGAAAAAAATACATCAAAAAAACAATTTGGACTAAAATAGTCTAATGCCTGAATTCTTTTTCCTTTATTCTTCTTCGGGATATTTCATTCCCCATTGCTTTCGTATCTCAGTCATGATATCCATAACATCTTTTGTGTACTCAAGGTTCATAATATTTTTGTTTCCGCAGACAGCTGATTCCATGTCTTCGATCTCATAGGATATGGCGTTGTCTGTATCACCGTCAGATATAGTTTGCTGATAACCGGTATCAGTATAAGTTATGGTTGCCCGGCAGGCACGCGGATATTCCATTATTTCAATGAATCCTTTGTCAAAAGAAACAATTCCTCTTTTAGGTTGCTTGGCATGGAGAGACAGCATAACAGCTGCCATTTCATCATGAGGATTTTTTAACAGAATGCCGGCCTGCTCGTCAACACCTGTTGGAGCGTATTTTACTTGAGACAATATCTGATTTGGTTTAGAGGTCATGAACCATCTTATGAATGAAAGAGCATAGACACCTATATCTAACATTGCTCCTCCGGCCAATTTACGGCTGAAAAATCTGTTTTCCATGTTGTACTCTTTATAGCTGCCGAAACTCATTTGTATGAGTTTAAGAGAACCGAGCTTTCCGGAACTGATGATTTCTTTCAGCTTTTTATAAATGGGCATATGATAAATAGTCATGGCTTCTGCCAGAATCAGATTATTTTTTGATGCAAGATCTGTCATTTCACGAAGCTGAGAAGAATTCAGTGTTATAGCTTTTTCACACAGGACGTGTTTTCCAGAATTAAGAGCTTTTCGTATATAGTTTATATGTGTATTATGCGGCGTCGAAATATAGATGATATCTATATTCTCATCTTCAAAAATTTGATTGATGTCAGTATATACTTTATCTATATTATATTTATCTGCAAAAGCTATCGCTTTATCGTACGTACGATTGGCAACTGAATATAGTTTACGATTCTTTTTTGCCATAGCCTGCGCCAGTTGGTTGGCTATCACACCGCATCCCAATGATGCCCAGTTATATGATCTCATAAATAATTCCTCTCTTTTTGGCAGTTAATTATTTGCATTTAAATTATAAATTTAAAAAACTGATAATACAAGTGATATAGAAATTTTAGAAAGTAACATTTAAATAAAAAAGAATAAATATATGTTATCTCTTGAAAATAAAGTAGAATGTATGATATTATAATGAAGCTTATATGCCTCTATAGTTAAATGGATATAACAAACCCCTCCTAAGGGTTAGTTGCAGGTTCGATTCCTGCTAGGGGTGCCACTAACAAAGCCGAAAATTCTTGATTTTGTAAGGATTTTCGGCTTTTATATTTTCTGAAATAAATCGAAGCCACAGCAAAATGTAATTAGCAGAAGCGATTTCTGCTAATTAGCTGCTGCCGGATAGAAACAAAACTAATGATTTCCGTCACAAATTGGTCTGATAATGAAAAAGGCATGACAAATTACGGCACCTTCTTTGCAGAGGGTGTCGTAATAAGAAGTTTTTTTAATAATTGTTAAAACTCAAGGCAGCTTTAATGAAGTTTTCTAAAGTACGGGAAACATATTTAGATTCTTTCCAAGCTATAGCTATGGCTGTATCCATTTCATCCTGACGGATATCTTTGCATATAATGGAATTGTTTTCAGTGTTGTATATAGCTGATGGCGGCAGAATCGCTATTCCCATTCCTTCTTCAGCCCATGACAGACTTGTCCTGGCATCATCATTGATACAGATATATTTAGGAGATACATTCTTGCTTTTAAAATAATTTTTAAGGAATGATTCCCATCTTCTGTAAAGAATGACAGGTTTATTTGAAAGATGTTCTATATTAAAGTCAGTTTGATCTTCCGAAAAAAATTCGGGCCGAGCGACAGCGATCATCCTTTCTTTGGTGATGATTTCTGAATGAAATGAGCTGCTGTCGGGAAGAGGGCTTCTTAAAATAGCTATCTCAATGATATTTTTTTCTAAAAGTTCTATAAGCTCAAATGTATTTTTTTCAAATATCTGATATGTTATTTCCGGATTTTTTATGGAAAAATCTTTTGAAATAATGGAAAGCAGGTGATGGCTGCAAGATGATGAACATCCTATTCTTAAAGTTCCCTTTTTGCCTTCTGAAAAATTACGTATATCCTGCATTGCGATATTAGAAATATCTATTATAGACTGAGCGTATTCATAAAGTTTTTTGCCGGCATCAGTAAGGGTTATATTTCTGGGACCTCTTTCCATAAGAACGGTTCCCAGCTCTTCTTCAAGATTTTTGATTTGTTTGCTTAACGGAGGCTGCGTCATATGTATTTTTTTTGCAGCAATGCTGATATTGCCACACTCTACTATTGTGACAAAATATTGCAGCGTTCTTATATCCATATTACAGCCTCCTTTCTATTTAATTCTATCATTATTGTTATCCAAATAATAATATTCTTTGCATTCCAAAAGTATACAAAAAAGGAATAGTGCGTATATAATTTAAGAATTTTTAATTTTCTGAAAAGTATGATATAAAAGATTTAACAAAATAGAAAGAAGGGGAAGATAAAAATGTTGCAATTGATAATGTCATTGTTTCCTATAGTTTGTTTGCTGGTTTGTCTGCTTGTATTGAATTTAACTGCGATAAAAGCAAGCGCTTGGTCGCTTCTGCTGGCTGCAGCTATATATTTTTTTTATTTCAGATCCGGCAGCGGTATCGTTATCTCAATGTCAAAAGGTTTTGGCCTTGCGATATTTGTTGTTCTCATAATATGGGGAGCGATGCTTCTTTATAACATGGTCAAGGAAACGGGAGCGCTGGAGGTAATTAATGAAAAGATAGAGTCGTCCATAGAGGACAAGCTTATACAGTTTTTGCTTCTTAGTTGGGTGTTCGCTTCTTTCCTGCAGGGGATTGCAGGTTTTGGAGTTCCTGTCATAGTTATTACCCCTATACTGATATCTCTTGGATTTGCTCCTGAGATTGCAGCGGCATCTGTACTTATAGGGCATTCATGGTCTATAAGTTTTGGATCAATGGGTTCATCTATATATGCCATAAATATGGTTACTGACACAGAAATCGGCAATATTGTACTGAATATGAGTTTATTTGGAACGATAGCCATGGTCTGCACAGGAATTTCAGTGTGTTTTGTGTTTGGTGAAAAAAAGGTTCTGATGAAAGGAATTATATACGTTCTGATAACATCTATTTTTATGGGGTTTACGCTTTATATCATGGCTTATTTCCAGATGTTTTCAATAATCGGTCTGACTACAGGAGCTGTAGGCTCTGCCGTTCTTCTTACTATAAACAGAATAAGTAAGAAAAAAAAGATCGAAAAGGAAAAAAAGTATTTATGCGGATCAAAACGTGCTTTTGGAATCGGATATGCGGTGATGCCATACGTTCTCATAGTAGTATTGTCCATAATGTTCTTTGTAATAGATCCTAAACTGCAGCTGTGCTTTGATTTTCCGGGGTATGAAACAGCAGCAGGAAGGATTATTCAGGAAGAAAATGATTATGTGTCATTTAATATCTTTAAATTTCCTTTAAGCATAATATTGATGTCAACTGTAATAAGCGGTATTGCTTTCAGGAGTAAAAAGGCTTTGGACTGTCAAAAGCTAAAATTGATTTTGAAAAATACCATAAAAAAATGTACTTCTACTACAATGACGATAGTATTTCTGCTGACTATGGCTGTAGTGATGATGGATTCGGGCATGATTGAGAATTTGGCATTGGCTATGGTAGCCGTAAGCGGAGATATATATCCTGTATTTTCATCATTCATTGGGCTTTTGGGAGCTTTTATCACGGGAAGCAACACCAACTCAAATATAATTTTCGGTAATTTTCAGGAAATAGCAGCAAATTCACTGGGATACAGCGCAGCGGTCATATGTGCGGCGCAGTCAATCGGCGCATCAATCGGCGGAGCCATCGGGCCTACGACGGTAGCTCTGGGGGCCACCGCCGCTCATATACAGGGTAAGGAGTCGTCGATATACAGGAAAACATTGGTACCAATTCTTGTTTCGACACTTATCTTGGGAATAGTTAATTTCTTAATGCTGAACTGAGTGTGAAAGGAAGGGATATGTCAGGTAGCAAAGTATTGATCGTACTATTTATTGATTTTGTTTTTCTCTACACAGGATGTACCTTTGATAGTGGGCTGATGAAAATGATAGGCGGAATATGCCTTTTGTTGCTTGCTTTTGCGACGGTACTGCCAATAAAGGGAAAAAATAAAGAAGGAGGTAAAAGATGGCGGAGAAGTTGTTGATCAAAAACGGTGTTTTATTTGATGGAGTCGATTCAGAAGTGAAGGCAGGACTGACACTGGAGATAGAGAACGGAATAATTACTTACATAGGAGCCGAGCGTCCCGCCAGCAGTGATGTGAAAGTAATTGACGCAGTAGGTAAATTCATAATGCCGGGTATAATAGACTGTCATATGCACATAGGAGGAATGATAGGCGCAAGCGCTGTAGATCGGGTACTGGAACCTAATATGCAGCAAGCTATGGTGGCGGTAAAGCAGGCGGAAAAAACTATCCGCTGTGGTATAACTACTGTGTGCGATGTTTCTATGGCAGGACCTTATTTAAAGCGGCTGATAGACGCAGAAGAGATCATAGGTCCGAGACTTCTCCCGTGTGGACAGGGTTTTGCGATGGGAGGCGGAGGTCCGTATGTTGATCCTGAAGGTCTTTTTTCAGTGGATTTTCTTAAAGCCAATCATCCGTGGGGAGAACCATGCGACGGCGCAGATAACCTGAGGCACGGCGTAAGAATGAGACTTAGAAACGGATGTACTGCCATCAAAGTTTGGACCACCGGCGGCGGCCTTAATGAAAGGGCCGGAGATACCGATAGAATTTACACAGATGAGGAGATATTGGCTATTTGTGATGAAGCTGCTATGGCAGGCATCCCTGTTCTTTCCCATTGTGAAAGCATAGAAGGTACGAAGGCAGCTCTTCGCTGCGGTATCAAATGTATACTCCATGGAGTTGAATTGGATGAGGAGTGTATAGAGCTTTTTATTGAAAAAGGCGCATGGCTTATGCCAACGTTAAATGTAAACTTGAATTGGGCTGATTCCGATGAAGATCTGATGAGAAGAAAAGATATTTTCGATTTTGAAGGAGAGTCGCTAAAAGAAAAAGAATGTAGCCGCCTTCTTTATGTTTTCAAGAATGCACATGAAAGAGGCGTTAAGATTGCAATAGGCAGTGATACTTATTGTAATGAAGAAACACCGTATGGAGAATTTACGATGGATGAAATAAAAATATTTGTAAAGCGTGCAGGCATAGATGTTATTGAAACTTTGAGAGCTGCGACAAAATATCCGGCAGAAGCACTTGGGATATCAAATAAAGTTGGTACTTTGGAACAAGGTAAACTGGCAGATATCGTTATTTTAAAAGAGGATATTACAAAGGATATAGATCTTTTGACCAGAGCTAATATAGATATGGTTTTTAAGGAAGGAAAACAAATAGCTCTTTAGATTATTAAGCCGGAGGAATATATGAAATATTGTAAAGTATGCGGTTATCTGGATTCACAATATGGATGTGAAACAGCTTCTAAGCTCAGCGGAATAGGAAATGAAAACAGTTTGATGGGTTTTAGGAATGCAGGCAGTACAGGTGAGAAAAAAGCTGCCATGTACATCGAAGATGAAATGAGAAAAATAGGACTTAAAAATGTGAATAGATATCCTTTTGAAGTGGATTCATGGGAGTTTAGGGGAGCAGTTATTGAATTTAGCGACCGAAAAGGTTTCGAATATTCCTATGCCTTATCATCATTTGCGGGACTGCCGGGGACAGGCAGTAATGGTATTTCAGCACATATGGTGGATGCAGGATATGGTACTTATGATGAATGTAAGGATCTGGATCTCAAAGGTGCTGTAGCATTTATACGATTAGACATGGATCGTGAATACTGGCTTGGAGTACCTGTGTATCAGTTGGAACTTATGGGAGCCGTAGCTGTCATAACTGTGATGGAGGGGGATTCATACGGGAAGTATAATAGAGCTTTAAATTCGGCCAATGGGGCGGCAAGAACCAGTATTCCTGTCTTAAATATATCCAGAGAGAATGGTCATACCATTGAAGCGCTTTTGAAAAATCAGGTACTGGAGGTTGACCTAAAAGCGGACATTACAATATCAAAAGGAGAAAGTTGCAATATAACGGGAAGTATTCCGGGGCAGTTAAGTGACCGATATATTCTCTTGGGCGCTCACTATGACGGATATTTTAACGCATATATCGATGATGCATTGGGCATAGGTGCAGTTTTAAATATTGCGCAAGCAATACTGAGAAGTGGGGTGATACCGAAATATACTATTGTTTTCATAGCTCATGGCGCTGAAGAGTTCGGTGTGTGTGACAGCCATTATGATTGGTGTATAGGTTCATGGAAGCAGATCACCCAGCTGAAACCGGATTGGAAAGAAAAGGTGAGACTGTTTTTGAATATCGATGCAGCTAATCCTGACTCAAAAGAGTTGCTTGTTCAGGCGTCGCCACAGATCCATCATTTTTTAAATAAATGTTTAGCTCAGAAAGAAGACGAGATAAAAAGGGAATGGAGGTATGGTTTTAAGGTAAATGATGTGAATGGAACATGGTCAGATGATTTCAGTTATTATATGGCGGGAATTCCTGTAGTGATAGCTGGAAGGGGAAAGTCAGAATGGAGAAATAAATATTATCATACGGATTTTGATACCAACGAAAGTCTTTATCAGGTGTTAATGAAAAATATCAGCGAAATCTACAGTTTGATTTTATGTGAATACGATGAAGCTGAGGATGCACCTGTTGATGTTAATGAGGAAGTGCTTATGTTTGAGAACACATTGGATAAGGATCTTTTGAAAGGAGAAGGGATAGATATAGGGCGGTTGGATAATCAGATTGCAGCCTTGAAAGCAAGAAATGGGTTTTCTGCTTATATGAGTAATAACTTAATAAAAGCCATTAGAGCAATTGATTTTGATGACAATATAATTTTTAAGCTGGAAGAAAAACAGAAAAACATCAAGATTCTTAATAAAATATCACAGCATTTAAAAGAAGGTGACTTTGAGGAGGCATTAATGGCGATGAAAATGTTTTGCGGCAATAGTGTCATAGAGCATTTTCAAGATGAGGTCTATCAATACTATTATGTGGATGCTGTTGATGACAGTAAAAAGCCTTTGCAATGGGGTTTTGGAATAATAGAAAAACCACTGGATATAAGAAGGCTGTTTAGAGTCTTTAAGAGAAATGATTTTGATAACGTGAGGACAAATGAAGTGCAGGAGGAAATAAGAAATCTTAAAAATAAGGAAATAGAAATAATAAAAAATCATTTGAAAAATACAGTAAAGACTTTGGAAGCATTAATGATGTAGGAGGTCAAAAATGAGCGCAAACAATGGACAATTAAAGAAGACCAGAATAGGTCTTTTAGGAGCGGTAGGTATCATATATAGCCTTGCTGCCGCAGGGGCATATGGAGTAGAAGAGATGATATCATCCTCAGGTCCCGGCTTAACAATCATACTACTATTGCTGCTACCTATTTTCTGGGCATTGCCGCAGGCGATGATGATTTCCGAATTAAGCTCCGCCATGCCTGTAGAAGGCGGAGCCTATAAATGGATACAGAGAGCAATGGGAGAATTTTGGGCATTTCAGTTTGGCTGGAGCCGTTTTTTAGGGAACTATCTGGGTACACCGGCTTTTGTAGTTTTGGCAGGAGATTATGCTGCATCGCTTATGGGATTTAACGGTGTTGAGAAATATATATTTGAAATCGTATTGGTAGTAATTATAGTATGGATAAATATCAGAGGGCTAAAAGAGGTTTCAATAATAAATACCATTATATCTATTTTAATAATAGTAGCATTTGGAATGGTGGCTATAATTGGATTCATGAATTGGAACAGCAATCCCTTTGAGCCGATTGTTCCAGAGGGACAGGGTGTAGTTTCCAGCATGGGAGCAGGCCTTGCCATAGGAATGTGGATGTACATGGGTTTTTATTCTATATCAGCGGTAGCAGGAGAAATGGAAAATCCGCAAATCATACCTAAAGCACTATTTATCACAGTACCTTTGATGGTTTTGACATATTTGCTTCCGACTTTAGCAGGTTTGTGTTCTGTAGGCCAGTGGGAATTGTGGGGCTCTGACGGTGTGTCGTATGCTGATATAGCTATTACATATGGCGCTCCTTGGATGGGATTGTTCTTTGTATTCATAGCCTTGATTTCACAGATTTCTATGTATAATGGGTATACGGCAACATCTCCAAGGGAGTTTTACATAATTTCAGAGGATTGTTTGGGTCCTAAGATTCTTGCGAAGATAAGTCCTAAATATGGCACTCCTAAATATTCGATATTGCTTATGGGTGTGTTGTCAATAATATGTTGTAATTTTGACTTTTCATCGTTGGTAATACTCACAACATTTTTATTAATGTTCTGCATAGTATTGATTGCTATTGCTGCGATTATATTGAGATACAAAGAACCTAAGATGGCAAGGCCTTTTAGAGTGCCCCTTGGAAACGCCGGATTTTCAATAATGTGTCTGATTCCTATATTAGTAGCTGTTGTAGCACTTTATCTAAACGGAACGGACTATTTCGTATTCGGACTGATAACGATGTTTTCGGGAGTGATAATGTATATTTTGATGAAGAGAATATACGGGGGGCTTTATAAAGTGGACCCTGAAAAACATCCTATTAATTTGAGAACAAAACTTGCAACAGGAGATCTAAATAGGATATCTAATTTGATGCTGATTCTGGCAGCGATAGGAATCATAGGTGTTTTCTTCCTGCCTTATTATGAAGATCCAACGTATTATACAGACACATATGGGGTTCAGAATATATTTGATATGTTCATCAAAGGAATTTTATATACGAGTATAGGTTTTGCGATAATAGGAATTGTGACTCGCATCATAGGAAAAAAAATAGACTCATAAAATATAATAAAACTGATCTTCTATTGATTTATCTTTAGGAGGTCAGTTTTATTGTACAGTGAAAATACTTATAAATATTTATAATCTCGAGTCTATTACCGCTATATCAATGACTTTTTTCAAGGTATGTACCTCATAGTCTGGCGTAATCCCCGAATTGTTTCGTTCTCTTTCAGGATTGAACCACACTGTTTTAATGCCGGCATTAATTCCTCCCTGTATATCAGAAGAGAGGCTGTCTCCAATTATTATTGTTTTTTCTTTGTCTGTATTGTTCATCATGGAAAAACAGTAATCAAAAAATTCCGGAGCAGGTTTATTAAAGCCGATATCTTCAGAAATAAAGATATTTTTAAAGTACTTTATGATATCCGCACTGGCAAGGCGCCCTCGCTGCACAGAGGCAGTGCCATTTGTAACTAAGTATAAAGATTTATGTTGGGAAAGCGTTCTTAATACGGATTCTGCACCTTCAATAAAATAATGACCGCTACTTAGTTTGTTCTCGTAAAATGCAGCGGCATCTTTTGCAGGATAGTTTACATTTAGCTCATCAAAAAGATTCTGAAATCTGTTAATTCTTAACTCAGCCCTTGTTGTCATTTCTTTTTCAAGGAGTTTCCACTGCTGCAGATTCAGCTGGCTGTAACGTTTCAGTATTTCAGGTTTCGGTTCTATAAAGATATGCTTCAGTGTTGATGAGATGGCGTCTTCTTCCGCTTTTCTAAAATCTAAAATAGTGTCATCCAAATCAAATAAAATATTGTTGTACATGGTGATTGTTCTCTATTATCTGAATATTTGTAAGTGAACATAAAATCTCTTTTTATTTATATTGTAGCATAAAAATATGTAAGATAGGGAGAAACGGGTAATTATTATGATTATCAAAATTACAGCAAATTAAGCAAAAATTCAGAATTAGTTAATAATTGACGGGTAGCGATCCCAAATACTATAATTATTTTAAGAGAGGAGCAGTAGAATGAATAAATATTCAATTTTGATAATTGAAGATAATGAAGAGATTAGAGAGGGCATAAGAATTCTTTTTAGGGGTGAAAGTTATGATATTATAGAAGCCGACAATGGAGACCGTGGGCTTGAGCTTTTTTCTGAAAACATAGATTTAGTTATATTAGATATTATGATGCCAGGAATAAGTGGCCTTAAAACATGTGAGGAACTAAGGAAGATTTCTAACGTACCTATTCTTTTTCTGACCGCTAAGACTCAGGAATCTGATAAACTTATAGGTCTTATGGCGGGGGCTGATGATTACTTGACTAAGCCCTTTTCGTATTCTGAACTGCTTGGAAGGACAAAGGCGCTGTTAAGGCGATATAATGTTTATAAGGGCAAAGAAATATCTGATAAAACGATTCGCGATATAACGAGATATATTACATGTGGTGAATTAAAAGTAAATATTGTCTATAACGAAGTATTTTTAGCAGATAAAAAAATTGAACTTTCAGAGATCGAATATAGCATATTGCTTTTAATGATGAAAAATCCGGGGAAAATATTTTCTACAAAGAATCTGTATGAATCAGTATGGGATGAACCGTACTTTTATGTGTCTAATAATACCGTAATAGTACATATAAAAAAGCTCAGAATGAAAATAGGAGAAGATTCAAAAAATCCAAAGTACATACATACCGTTTGGGGGAAAGGATATAGGTTCAATGCGATTGATTGAAAACAGAAAAACTATTTCTACTCAGTTAGCTGCGTTGGTGACAGTTTCTTTATGTATATCTGTAATCCTCTTTTCCATAATACATATAATTGGCAATCAGGTAGTATATCGGTATTTGGACAAGTCAGATTATGTAAATAAAAAAAATGAATTTTATTCGGAAAAACTTCAAAAATATGTTAATCACAATAATATAAAAGTTACTGAAGCGGAGATATTGGATCGCTGGGTAAAAAAGCAGGAAATCCTTTGGCTTGAGATATATGATGATAAAAAATGGATATATACATCTAATCATCCTTTTGAGGGGAAGACGGCGAATACTGATTATCCCGATGGATGGAAATCATATTTGATGACTTTTGCTGACGGCCAGTTTGAAGTGGGGTTTTATGGAAATTATACGTATAAATTTTTTTATTATTCTTTAACTTTAGAGCTTCTAATCTGTTTTGCTGTTTTTTTTGGTATCGTGATGTGTGGGATTCGTAAGATGATAGTGTGTGTACAAACGCTTAAAGATGAGATAAATATATTGGAAGGAGGCAATCTGGAATATAAAGTTTCAGTCAAAGGGAATAATGAGATTATGGAATTGGCTAACAGTGTGGAATGTTTGAGGAAATCTATTTTAAGCCAATTTAAAAAAGAAGAGGAGTTAAAGAGCCTTAATAATAAGATTATAACAGAACTATCTCATGATATCAGAACACCATTGACTACGATAATGATATATCAAGCGGCGATTGAACATAAAAAATATAGAAATGAAGATCAGCTTCTTCAGTATATTAAAAAAATCGGAGACCAGCTTGAACATATGAATTATCTTATTGACGCTGTATTTGAATATTCTGTGGACAGGATGCAAGATGACGATGAGGTTATATTCAAGGGAAGTTTTAAGAATACTTTTTATGAAGTGATCTTAGGGTTTAAACAGATCTTAGCTGAAAGCAATTTTAATGTGTTGGATGAAATAAAATGGTATACTGGTAATGTATGTGTGTACAGTGAAGATATCAATAGAATAATTAATAATATATTATCTAATATTCTTAAATATGCCGATAAGAAAAGTCCGGTGAGAATAAGGTCTTTGCATGAGGGAGAATGCAAGGGATTTGTATTTGAAAACGAAATTTTACATATGGATGACGATAAAAAGGCAAAGATAAGTAATCATATAGGTATAGCAAATATAAAGGCTATGATGGAAAAAAACGGAGGACATTGCAGTATTTGTAGGAAAAATAATAAATTTTCTATAGCTGTGTTATTTAGAACTGAAAAAAAGATATGATTTTTGATAATTAAGATAATTTCATAAAGTGTTAATAATTGGTTAATAATTAGTTGTTAAACTGTTCTAACAGGTATAATCAATAATTTATAAGTTAGGAGGAGTTAAATGGCTGATTATAAGGCGACAAAAGTTGCAGAAGTCGGTGATCATGGACTGAAAAAACGTGATATAAAGGTATCGACAGTTGTGTTTATGATCTTTTGTCTGGTTGCGGCCGGCTGTTATGGAATAGAAGAAGCTATTCCGGGAAGTGGGCCAGGACTTACCATTGTAATGCTTTGTGTAATACCATTCGTATGGGCTCTGCCTTTAGGAATGGTTTCATCAGAGTTGGGATCCGTAAGACCTCAAGAGGGAGGTTATTATAAGTGGGTTCAGGAGGCACTCGGGGAATACTGGGGCTTTCAGGCCGGCTGGTGGAGAACTGTATCTATTTATATTGATAATGTATCATATGTGATTTTAGCTGGCGGATATGCGGCAGCGCAGTGGGACTTGTCAAGGCCGGCAGAGTTTGCTATTAAAGCTATGATGATAATAATATTCGTGGGAATCAATCTCAGAGGAGTAAGAGATGTAGGTATCATAAGTACCGTGTTATCTTTACTTGTAATGGTTGCTTTTGCCATGGTTGCTGTTTGTGGATTTATAAATTGGGGAGAAGGAGAAAATATTTCTTTCCAGCTGACAGCGTATGAGGCGACTGGACTTAAAGATTGGTTTATGCTTATAGCGGGGGGAATATCCGTTATAATGTGGATGTATTCAGGATATGAGTCTATGTCTACTATAGCAGGAGAGATTAAAGATCCTCAAGTTATCCCGAAGGGAACGCTGATAACAGTTCCACTGATTATGGCAACTTATATTATTCCTACAGTGGCAGGTCTGGGTTCAATGGGACAGTGGCAGTCATGGGGGCCTGATGGAGATGGAATAGGTTACGGAGATGTGGTAGCTTCTTTCTGGGGACCGGCATTTGGAATATTCTTTGTTTTGGTTGCTATATTTGCACAATGTTCAATATTTAATACATATATAGCATCAGGGAGCAGAGGATTTTTTTCATTGGCTGATGATTATCTGGCGCCTCCTGTTATGGTAAAGTGTGACAAAAAACATGGAGTACCTTATGTAGCTGTACTGTCTGTAGGTATTTTCAGCATGGTTTTCTGTATGGTGCCATTCGGAACTATAATAGTGTTGGATGCGTTATTATTGGCGTTATCATATATCATGATTTATATATCTGCTATGATTTTGAGAAGGAGAATACCTGCTGAAGAATATAAATTCAGAGTTCCGGGAGGGAACGGTATTTTCGGGGTTATATGTATTGCTCCTATATGTGTAGCTTTATTTGCATTTCTTATTAATGGTTCTGATTATTATCTGGGAGGCATGGTCGGTATTTTATCGGGTTCTGTATTATATTTTTTCTGGAGAAGACGGTATGGAGGGCTTACTAAGAAAGACAGTGAAGCTTTCCCTACGAATAAAAGAACTGGGCTTGCAGTAGGAGACACAAAGAGAATATCATTTCTGTTATTGCTGGCTTCTGTATTTAATGTAGTGATGTTATTCTTTGCTCCATGGTATGAAGCAGATTATGAAGCTGGGGATTATTTTGACGGAATGTTTGAAAATGCGAGTGTAGAAAACATCGTGAATATTATCAATATTGGTTTAGTTATAATAACAATATTGTGTGCAGTGGGATGTATAATATTTTACATTCTTTCAAGGAAGATAGAACCTCAAGAAAAATAATATAATTGATTGAAAACCGGCATTTTCAGTAGTGCCGGTTTTTATATAGATCAGTTTTATTAAACAAGGATTCTTTCTAACCGTTCTCCCAGTCTGCTCAGGATTTCGTTGGATATGGTTCCTGAAGCAGCTGCAACCTCTGCCGCACTGATATAATCTTGTCCGGAGTGCCCTATTATAACAGCGATATCGCCGGAGCATACGTCTGGGATATTGCTGATATCTACAAGAGTCATATCCATACATATACGTCCGATTATAGGAGCTCTGCGTCCATTTATGAGTACATAACCTTTCATGTTGGACAGATTTCTGGGCAGTCCATCGGCGTAACCTATGGAAAGTATCGCAATGTGCATTTTTTCAGTTGATTTAAAGTCTAACCCATAACCTGCATATTCGCCTTTGTCAAGATTTCTCACAGAAGCTATTCTTGCTTTCAGAGAGAGAACCGGAGAAAGAACCTCATAATAATGTTTGTTATCTTCATATGTACTAAGTACTCCATAGAGGGCAATTCCTGCTCTGGCATAATCTTCTGCAAGATGAGGATAGTTTAATATACCGTAACTTGCCAGTACATGTGTTTTAGGGATATCATAGCCTTTTGATCTCAAAACACTTATCATATGGTCAAAGATATGTAACTGCATTCTTGTAAAATCATGGGATTTTTTATCAATACCATCTGAGGCGCATAAATGCGTAAATATACCCTGTATCTTAAGATTCTTAATTTGCATAATATCACATAATGAATCTATATTCTGAGCTGCTGTTCCTAAACGGTGCATACCCGTATCTATGGCCAGATGTACTTTTAGAGGTTTTCCGTATTGGCGGAGCTGATGTGCATATGTACTGTCCAATACTGCCTGAGTCAGATTATACCGGCGCAGCAGGTCAAATTGTTTGGGATCTGTATATCCTAATATTAATATATCGCCTTTTATTTGATTTTTTCTAAGCTGAATGCCTTCATTGAGGCAGGCGACACAAAAGTTTTTGATGCCGAGATGATTTAGCTCTTTTGAAATTATGACTGCGCCATGACCGTAAGCGTTGGCTTTAACAGCCGGCATAAGGCTGCATGTTCCGGGCAGGTTTGAAGTAAGGAATCGTACATTTTGTTCCAGTGCAGTTTTACTTATCTCTATCCACGCTCTGCCTTTTGGATCGGGTTTTTCTTTTGAGCGGAAAAAGTCTGACAGCAAAGCAGAGATAAAAGCTGTGAGAACAGAAAGAAGAACTACTGCAAGATAATGAATAATACTGTTGTCAGTTATAAAATCTGTAAGACCGGACAGTCGTCCCAGCATTCTTACAAGGACTATCATTGCAGGATGAATGATATATATTTGGGCAGAAAACCTTCTGGCAAATCGGTTTTCCGAAATATCCCATTTCAGCAGCAGTTGATAGAGAAAAACCATCACAGGAATCAGCATTATGTACATGCTGTCATGGCGCTGCAGATCGTTTATATGCAGAAAAAATCCTTCCGCTGTCATAGCCGAGAAAGACAGGATAAGTCCCCCAAAAGCATTTTTGCGTTCAAAACAATTTCTTGTGTATCCGCTCCATGCACCAAGTATTAAAAATACAGGAGAAAAGAAAAGTCCGTTGCGTGTGTAGGAAAATATAGTAAAGGCTTCCATATATATTTTGTTTATTGCCGGAATATTTGATGTAAGACCGTAGTAACTGTCTCCCATAAGCCCTATGGCATAAAGAAGAAAGCAGACTGCCATGACTGCAGCAGGGGATATAAAGCGACGGAGCATTATTATTAGTAGTATTCCCATTATGCAGGAAGGAAAATACCAGAGATGATAAAATGTGCCGTCAAATATAAGAAGCTTTATGACCTCGTAAATAGTTATGTTTTCATAATACCCTGCATATATGCCTATGGGAAGATATAGAAGTATGCAGAATCCATAGACAAAGCAAGTCTTTTTTAGGAAATAAAATACCCTGCTGTATTTTATTTTACCTTTTTTAAATATATCGGAAAGAATAAACTGACCTGTTACCATAAAGAAAAACGGTACGGCTACTCTTGCCAATATACGCGTGAGAAAAAAGTCGGCGTCAGTGCTAATTGTAGTGAGTGGTGAGGTATGGATGGCTATAACAAGAAAAGATGCTGCGAGACGGAATCTATCCAGACCGCCGTTTTTGCAGCAGTTGTTTTTTTTATCAATTTTCATATAGACTCCTCCATTCTGTTATGATATATCCATCAGCATTGTTTCCTGATATTACGCAAGGAAAATTTCCATTTATTAATGACTGTATATCAGTTTCCTTTTCTGAAGGAATGTAGTATATCTGTATTTGACGATCTGAACTTAAAAGAGTATAAGGTGTTTTACTTTTACAGTATTGTTTAAGGAAAGCAATATATTCTTCAAGAGTGAAATCGTGTTCTTTCATGATTTTAGCGTGAGGGACACCTACATAACGAAAATGCCAAGGCTCATGACTTATCCCGGTAATGTTTTCTTTGTCGGCTGGGTAGCGTTGGATGAATCCATAATCAGCAGCAAGGCTGCGAAATTTCTGGCATATTCCTGTGTATGGGAATTCAGGACAAATGAAATCTATATTTTTCTGTTTCAGGCCTAGATCAATGGCAAGTCCGCTTTGGTGTTCACTGTGTCCGGGAGCGGCAACAAACTTTTTAGTAAATTCCGGACCGCTTTTCTTTATGGTATCATTCCATATCTTTGTCTGTTCTTCAAAGGATCTCCAGCCGCTTACAGGAACTATGTAATTCCATCCGTTGATACTGTCCATGAGTTCTTTCAAAAAGATTGCCGCCTGCCGTTGAAGAAGAATATTCGAGTTTTCGTCCACTAAAATAAGCTCTGCATCTTCATCTGTATTGAGGCTGTATATAGAATTGATTAAAATAAGATTTCCCTTGCATATAGATGTTTTTGTTGTAATATTATTTTTCATCATATCACCGCCTGTTTCAGTATTTTATCGAGCATTTCTTCAAAGGTGAGTCCCGCCGCTTTCATCATGGCAGGATATCGGCTGTGTTCTGTAAAACCGGGGATGGTGTTCACTTCATTAAAAATGATTTCGCCGTCAGGAGTAAGGAACATATCTACTCTGGCAAAACCTCGGCATCCTAAAGTTTTGTATATGACTTTAGCTGTTTCTTTTATTTCGGATATTTTTGAGGAGGTTATGCGCGCAGGCACATGGATAGAGGAGGTTTTGAGGGTATATTTTTCAGTAAAGTCAAAAAATCCGGAAGACAGCTGGATTTCATCTGGCTCTCCTGTTATAAGTTGTTTGTTTCCCAATACAGCGCATCCGACTTCAAAACCTTCTATATTTTCTTCCAGAATAACTTGATCGTCATACATAAAGGCTTTTTCAATAGCATCATTAAGTTGACTTTTTTTAAAAATTTTGGTAATACCAAAGGATGAGCCGGCTTTTACCGGTTTGACAAACAAAGGCAAACCCGTCTGCTCGGCAAATGCTTCGGCTGATTCAAGTGATGACGATATATTTATTACCTTGGAGACAGGTACTCGTATTCCGGTCAGAGATACAAGTTTGTGAGCGAGGTCCTTATCCATGCAGACTGCCGAAGCCAGTATCCCACAACCTGCCAGAGGGATACCGGAAAGAGAGAATAGGCCCTGTACAGAACCATCTTCACCATTTTTGCCGTGGAGAATCGGGAGAGCAGCATCTACAGATATGCGGTATGTACCTGAGGGATCTAATATTATTAAATCTCTGCAGCTTCGATTAGGAGAGATGACAGCAGGAGTGCAGTACTTTTCGCAGCACCATGAATTATTATGGATGCTCTCAACAGGGCCGTTGTAATAGTACCAGTCTCCTGATCGGGAAATGCCGATAAGAACTGGTTGGTATTTTTCTCTGTTAAGATTTTTAATGACAGCAGAAGCTGATTCAAGTGATACGATATATTCTGCGGAGTAGCCGCCGAAAATCACAGCAATATTTTTTTTAGTTGTATCTTTCATATATAAATCCCCTTTCCTTGGACAAAAAATGCCCGTTTTGGTACTTTAAATGTATCAAAACGGGACATATGATGTTTTCGGGAATTCTATATTAAATATTGTGATTATATGCGTTAATTCTTACAATTTTATGACGAAGCAAAGGCTGACTGCTTGTAAGGAAGAGTTACAGTGAGAGTTATCATTTCGTTTTCACTTGAAGCTGATATAAGTCCGCCGTGAAGCTCTACTATTTCTTTGGAGATAGCTAAGCCTAAGCCAGAGCCTCCTGTTGATGTGGAGCGTGAAGAGTCCAGACGAAAAAATTGCTCGAAAATACGGTCAAGTTTGTCGGCAGGTATAGTTTTGCCGTGATTGCTTACTATTATATCGATCCCGATTTTGCCGGGAGACATGGTGAGATTTATTCGGGTATTAGGATAACTATAATTTATGGCATTGCGGATAAGGTTGTCGAAGACACGTTCCATTTTGTTTCTGTCACATAGAATCTCAATATCGGGTGCGATATCAGTATCCAGTGAAAGATTTTTCTCAGATAGTATAGGATTAAATTCATAAGAGATCTGTTCCAACATACGGGAAAGATTTGTAGGCTCTTCTTCAAGGGCAGGAGTGGACAGATTGAAGCGGGTAATGTCAAAAAATTCGTTGATGAGGTCTTCAAGACGCTGGGCCTTTTCCAGTGCTATTCCTGTATACTTTGCTCGAATGTCAGAAGATATTTGTGGTTCATCACGCAGAAGACTTAAATATCCTATGACGCTGGTAAGCGGTGTTTTCAGATCATGAGCAAGATAGACGATCAGATCATTTTTCCGTTGCTCTGCTTCTCTTGCAGCGCGTTCATTTCTCAGAGCCTGTTCTCGGAAAAGGTTCAGCTCGTCTTGGACATTTTTCATAGGAGCGGCAAGTCTTACAGGGGTATCTTTTGATGTGATCATTTTTTCCGAGGCGTCTATTACATCATCAAGATACCGAAGAGGCTTTGATACAAAATAATAACTGATAAGCGTCATACCCGAAATGATCGGAAGCCCTGCAAATATCAGTATATACTCTCTTATAAAACTTAACAGCCGGTAAAGAGGGTCCTCAGCAAACCAAATATTGTTAGATACATATCTTGATATTGCATAAGCTATAAAAAACAGCATGATAAAAAAAATTGTCATGGACAGAAAATATCTGAATATTATTTGTCTTGAAAGTTTACTTTTTTGGGTTTTTTTGTTTTCTTTATTCAATTGTATAACCAACCCCCCATACAGTTTTTATGAATTTTGGTTTTCGTGCAGGTTCTTGCATTTTTTCCCGGAGTCTGGCTATATGAGCCATTACGGTATTGTTGTTATCAAAATATTTTTCTCCCCATACAGCTTCAAACAGTTCCTCTGAGGCAACTACCTTTCCTTTTGAGTTACAAAGATACCATAGGATAGAGAATTCTATAGGAGTCAGAGATAAGGCTTTTCCGTTAAGCGTACATTTATGTTCTGTTTTTGAAATGTGTAGACCTCGTATATCTATTTCTTTCGGTTCAGGAGTTTCTAAAGCAGCATTAGCGCTGTTATAACGTGTGTATCGACGAAGCTGGGTTTTGACTCGCGCCATCAGTTCCAGAGGATTAAAAGGTTTTGTCATATAATCATCTGCTCCCAGAGTCAGGCCCGTGATTTTATCCATGTCTTCCACTTTTGCCGTAAGCATGATGATGGGATAAAAGTGATCATTTCTGATGTGGTGGCACAGGGGGAAACCATCCATATCAGGAAGCATGACATCCAGAATAGCTAAATCCAGATCTTCTTTTTTTACGCATTCCAATGCATCTTTTGCATTATAAAATTTAAAAACTTCGTATCCGTCATTTTTAAGATAGACTTCCACAAGGTCTGCTATGGCAGTTTCATCATCGACTATTAGTATTTTTATTTTTTTTATGTTAGTCATTATCGGGCCTCTTTGTATTATTGATATCAGTATTCAGTATATCAGAGAGGAGATGTAAAAGCAATTTTCAGTAAATATGAGAAAAGAGAATCCTAAAGATTTTACATAGAGGACATTGCGGGATATGTGAATAGTAGTATGCACTTGTTAAAATTATAGCTTTAATTATAATCAATCGCAGAATGTATTAACGGAGCTATAAGCTATTTTTAGTTTGATTTTTTAGGGCTTTTTAAAATATGTTGTCAGAGGGAAAGAACATTTTAATAGTTACTCATGATATAAAAGCAGTTAATAATTGCCCAAATTTTAGGTGGTATTTGGCATGATTGAGCCGTTTAAAAAAGTGATTTGTTTTGGAAAATAATCCGGTTTGTATAGGGGAACTCTTTGATTGCAGAACAGCTTTTGTATAAAAAACATAATATGAATAAGTGAGGAAAGGAGTTATATGCTAAATGAAATATTGTATGTGTAATTGTGGCAGATGTTGTTTATGTTCTTCTGCAAAAGATGACTGTAATGTTATAAAAGGCCCGACAGGCCCGACGGGAGCCCGTGGGGAAAAGGGTGAGCCGGGTCCGGCAGGCCCACAGGGCGCAGACGGAGTTGCAGGGCCTAGAGGAGCAACTGGTCCGCGAGGAATGAGAGGATTTGTGGGACCTCAGGGGCCACAGGGCCTTCCCGGGGAAAAAGGTGACCCCGGAGAAAAGGGTCCGCAAGGTGAACAAGGTCCAATCGGGCCGCAAGGTATTCAGGGAATACAGGGTTTACAAGGTCCGCAAGGCGATAAGGGAGATCCCGGTGTTACAGGTCCGACAGGAGCAGTTCCTGAAATTTTAATCGGAGAAGTTGCATCTGGAAATTTTGCCAGTGTTATCGCAAATTCTATTGATTCGGGGGTTTCTTTGGATTTTGTACTTCCTATTGGAGAGACAGGATCCAATGGAAGGCAGGGAGAGACTGGAGCATCTGGAGCGACGGGTCCGAAAGGGGAAAAAGGAGAGCAAGGAGCAACGGGTCCAACAGGAGAAAAAGGGGAACAAGGAGCGACGGGTCCAACAGGGGCCACAGGAGAACAGGGAGCAACAGGCCCGACAGGAGAAAAAGGAGAACAGGGAGCAACAGGCCCGACGGGAGCCACAGGAGAACAGGGAGCAACAGGCCCGACAGGAGTCATAGGAGAGCAAGGAGCAACGGGTCCGACGGGAGCCACAGGAGAACGAGGAGTAACTGGCCCGACAGGAGTCACAGGAGAGCAGGGGGCGATAGGTCCAACAGGAGCCACAGGAGAACAAGGGGCGACAGGCCCGACAGGAGAAAAAGGAGAGCAGGGAGCAACAGGCCCAACCGGGGCTACAG
>OLOZ01000030.1_pt1 | contig 149878 bp, 169 predicted proteins | sample 1673021 | NCBI WGS metagenome assembly OLOZ01 (sample SAMEA3136747, study PRJEB25190) | human gut metagenome | biome: human gut; feature: human-associated habitat; material: faeces | place: Austria | collected 2013 | reverse complement strand
ATGTGTTAAGCACGCCGCCAGCGTTCATCCTGAGCCAGGATCAAACTCTCATGTTTAAAAGTTGATTCTTCCAGAATTTAGCTTGGCTAAATTTCCGTATCCAGTCCCGAAGGACCGTTACTGTTTTTGGGTGCGTCTTCTTTTGAAAACGCTGCGATTCTGCATTTGAATCGCGTTCTTTGAATTATTCTCTTACGAATCTTTCAAGGTTATTTCACTGTTCAGTTTTCAATGTCCTTTTATTTGTTGTTCTCAGCGACAACTTCTATATCCTATCACAGGTTTTTCTCATTGTCAAGAACTTTTTTAACTTTTCTATTTTTTGTTGCTCCGTCATTAGCGGAGCGATATTTATATTATCACGCTGTCCATGGTTTGTCAACGCTTTTTTTCATCTTTTTTAACTTTTTTGTTCTATCGAAATATAATAGCAGATATGGTAGGTTTCATTTTATTTTTCTACCATATCTGCCTTTTTATAAGAACCACATGAGAAGCCCCAGTAACGGATTATTGTTATACAGCCATGTCAGCAGACTGCTCTGATCGATGTACCGGTTCATTTGTATTCCAAAACTGCTGGTACAACAGATCGCGATCAGATAAAAGAACAACCATATGTAGAGCATTCCCTGTATAAAACCGGCGGCAACTCCAAGCATTTTGTTCACTCCATGGATCACCGGAAGCCGTGATACCAGATTTAACAGTCTGGATATGACTTTTAACAGCACTACCGCGATCACATACGCAAGAAAGAACGCGATCCCGGATATGATATAATGTGCAAGGATCTCCGCGATCTGGGTGTAGACTCCGCTGTTTTCCAGGAACTGATCCGCCACTCCGATTCCATGATCGATCAGCTGCTGTTCCCACGCCTTCGGAAGCACGATCCCCGCCATTTCGAGGCTGCTCTTCGGTTCATTTCCTTCTTCTGCGTTCGGATCCGCACCTGTATCTTCGCCCGTATTCTCTACATCCTGCGATGCCTGTTCTTTTTCTTCCGCATTTGCGCCGTTTTCCACAGATTTTTTCAGCTGCTCTTCACATTTTTCCTGTATCGCCGTATAGATTCCGGTATTGTTTTCCAGATAATCGCTGATGTATGGTTCTGCCCACGTTACAAACGCGATGACCAAAAAGAATGACACCAGCGAAAACGCTACGCGGATAAATCCCTTCTGATATCCTTTTATCGTACAAAATGCCAGCGTAAATAACACGCCCACTAATAACCAATTCACTTTAATCTTACCTTTTCTGTCGTTCCATCTAATATAAATGTGTAATTCATCTGTGTTGCGCCCGACATGACACGGTACAGTTTGCGGTCAAACGTATATCGGAACCGCTCAACGCCGTACAGACTGTATATTCTGCACTCCACGTCACTGGTCACACATATCTCATTGTTATCCAGAAAGCTGATCCTGCTGTAATCCATGTCAAAATCCTTGGAAAGCACCTGTTTTCCCTTCATATCATAGACTTCTACATGTCTTGTATTGCTGCTGTCTTCATTATTATATACAACTCCGATATACTCCGTATTGTAAAACACGCTTTTGATCTGCTTGTCAAGCGTTGTCTTTTGCGTCACCTTGGGCTTCTGTGTTCCCTCAAACAACAGGATGCTGCTGTCTCCAAATGCCACCATGCGATTGCTGCTTAGAAATTCCATCTGCGGGAACACTTCATCGGAATAGGTATAGGATGCCACAATATTATCGATCTCATTTTGTCCCACCGAACCGAAATTATAAAACGCGATCGTTGTCTGAAGTTTTCCCTCTCCGATATCAAGCATGGACACCGCCATTTTTTTTGCATCATCCGAAAGTGCGATTGTGATCGGATATCCGCTGTTTTCCTGATGCAGTTCTCCGGACGCAAGCAGCTCCCCTTCTTTATTATAAAGCTGGAGATAGCTGGTAGTATCCTCCCGCATCAGAACTGCGATTGTTCCCTGGGATGCCACGCATACGCGGGATATCGGCATGGTCGTCTTGATATTGCCCTGCATACCGTCTTTGGTGAGGATATAGACTGCCGTTCCTCCTCTGTCAAAGATCGCGAGGTATCCCTGACAGATATCTACTTTTGGATTTTGCATTTCGTATGTCTGATTCCAGATCATATGATCTGACTTATCTGTATAAAACGCTCCATCATTACTGTATTTTAATATGTTTCCGTCAAATTCCTCAAACTGCGCCGCCGCGGTATCCGACCGTTCCACCGTATTAAGCGCTGTGTAATCCGTAAATGTCCGGGTCGCGAGGTATAAATAAAAGCCGAAAAACAACGCCAGGATTACAACGATCACGATCAGCGTTCTTCGCATAATCTTTCTGCGATGTGCCCGCAGTTTCTGCTCAAGCTCACGCTCGTCCGTTTCTACCATGCGAAATTTTTTCTTCTTTTCTTTTATCACAATATTATTCTTATCATCCTGGTCAACGCCCATTTTGCTTTCTGCTCCTCATTACTGCCTTTTCATCTGCATGTACCATATTATAACTTATCCCCGTTTGTCCTGCACTATTTTTTCAAAATTTTCATAAAAGCATAAGATTTTCTTATGGCAGCAACAGTTTTTGCCCGATATAGATCGTATTTTCATCGGCAATCCCGTTTTTGGCACAGATCTGTGGCACCATATCTTTATTCTGATATATTTTCTGGCTGATCACCGCAAGGCTGTCCCCTTTTTCTACAATATAATAGCCCTGAAGTTTATAAGTCTCCGCTTCGCTCAGCATCGGCTGCGCGCCGTCCACCGAAACCGGTGCCGGATCTCCGGTGGTTTCCGGCTGCGGCGCCTGGACTTCCACACTTTCTGATGTGACCTGCGCAGTCTGCGGTGCCTGGGATGTTTGCGTTGCCTGCGCGGAAACTGCCACCGGATTCGCCTGTTCCTCGAGCGGTTTTATACTGCTTTGCATATCTTCCACCTCGAAATTCGCCACTTCTTTTTCTGTATTTCCGGCCGCCGATTGGGATAATACCTGGATCGCATCCTGCATCCCCGCCATTTTTTCATAGTTGTTGATCGTCGTGATCCCGATCACGCACGCCGCCATTGCTGTGAGCACGCCCGCTGCGCAAAGTATGGAATGCTCTGCTTTGGGTCTTATCTGCCTTTGCTTTTCCTGCATACGCGCGCGGTAACCCGCAACCGTCTTTTCCTCTTCCTGTACCCGCTGCTCCGTCCCCGGCTCTTTCTGATGCTGACGCACCATAAAATTCTGCATTGCCTCATTTTTCTCATAATATATGTAGTAACCCGACTGGCCCGAAAGATTTCCTCCCGCAAGCCGGTAAAAGTGTTCCTCCTGCTCTTCCGGATCCATTAAAAACATCACCTTGTCCGCCCCTTCAAAATACCGGCGGTGAAGATTTTCAAATTCCGGCAATAGATGTAACGGCCAGAACGATGTCATAACGCTCCATCCCACGATCTCGAAGTCACTGAAATATTCTTTTGCCTGCTGGTAAACGTATTCCCACGCCTCCTCGGTAAACTCGGGGAGTCCAACCGTTTTTAAAATCGGTTCCACCGCGACCGCACCGCTGATAAAAATATAATTTTTTTCCGCGCGATGCACTTTTCCAAACAGCACACACACTTTCTTTTCCGCGCGTTCCTGTTCTGCCGCCGGATGCAGATAAGTGTATACATAGTCTTCCACATATATTTTCCAGTTGCTTGCCGGATTTCCTATCTGTCGTATGTTTTTGGGAAGCTTGATCGTATCTTCGGTCTGTCGAATCATTTCTATCATGAAATCTTCACCCCTTATGTCATTTTTATGCCTCTACTCTAACACAGCAGCTGCGCTGTTTTTGCCGATTTAGGGAAAAGATTCCAAAAACTTTTTGACAGCATCCGCCATTTTTTCTGCCGCCATCACAAAAAGAAAACCGCCCGGTCTCTGCCAGGCGGTCTTGTCTTTCTTCTTTTTTTAGTTTTCTTTTACAAATGTTTTGATCTTGCCATAAACGCCTTCTGCGTCCAGTCCGTATTTATGAACCAGTTCTACTGCAGGACCGGACTCACCAAATACATCCTGAATGCCGACACGAAGCACTTTGGTCGGTGCTTTTTCGCTTAACACTTCGCAAACCGCGCTTCCAAGTCCGCCGATGACGGAATGTTCTTCTACGGTAACGACTTTTCCGGTCTCTTTTGCCGCTTTTACGACCAGTTCTTCATCTAACGGTTTGATGGTATGGATATTGACCACTTTTGCGCTGATGCCGTCTTTTTCAAGCATTTCTGCTGCTTCCAGCGCAGAACTTACGCAAAGTCCGGTTGCGAATACCGTTACGTCGGTTCCTTCTTTTAAGACGATACCTTTTCCAATTTCAAATTTGTAATCCGGGGTATCATTGATCACCGGGAGCGCAAGACGTCCAAAACGCAGATATACCGGTCCAACGTGCTCATACGCTGCCTTTACTGCTGCTCTCGCCTCTACATCATCTGACGGATTGATCACTACCATGCCCGGAATTTCACGCATGAGCGCAAGATCTTCCAGACACTGATGGGTTGCTCCGTCTTCTCCAACCGAGATTCCTGCATGGGTTGCTCCGATCTTTACATTCAGATGTGGGTAACCAATGGAATTTCTCACCTGCTCGTAAGCACGTCCTGCCGCGAACATGGCAAAGGTACTGATGAACGGTACTTTTCCACAGGTGGAAAGTCCTGCCGCGATGCCCGCCATATTTGCCTCTGCGATACCGCAGTCCAGATGTCTTTCCGGAAATGCTTTTTTGAAGATTCCGGTTTTGGTAGCGCCTGCAAGGTCAGCATCCAGAACGATCAGATCGTCATGCTCTTTTCCAAGGTCTACCAGTGCGTTTCCGTAACTCTCTCTTGTTGCGATCTTCTTTACTTCTGACATAATGCTTCACCTGCTTTCTCTAAATCTGCCATGGCAACGGCATACTGCTCATCGTTTGGTGCGGAGCCATGCCAGCTTGCCTCATTTTCCATGAAGGATACACCTTTGCCCTTGATCGTCTTTGCAATAATGGCAGTCGGCATTCCCTTTGTCTCTTTTGCTTCTTTAAATGCCGCACGGATCTCATCGAAGTTGTGTCCGTCAATGTTGATCACATGGAAATTGAATGCTTCAAATTTCTTGTCGATCGGATACGGGGAACACACATCCGCGATGTTTCCATCGATCTGAAGTCCGTTGTTGTCCACTACAAGCACCAGGTTGTCCAGTTTCCGGAAGCCTGCCCACATAGCCGCCTCCCAGATCTGTCCCTCCTGGATCTCGCCGTCTCCGGCAAGCGCGTATACACGATAATCTTTGTTATCCAGTTTAGCTGCCATTGCCATTCCTGCTGCCGCTGAAAAGCCCTGTCCCAGGGAACCGCTCGACATGTCGATACCCGGTGTATGTTTCATATCCGGATGTCCCTGCAGGTAAGAACCTGTATGACGTAACGTCTTTAAATCCTCCGCCGGAATAAATCCTTTCTGCGCGAGTACCGAATATAATGCCGGTGCGACATGTCCTTTCGATAATACAAAACGGTCGCGGTCTGCCATCTTTGGATTTTTCGGATCTACATTCATCTCCTCAAAATACAGATAGGTCAGGATGTCTGCCGCAGACAATGATCCGCCCGGATGACCGGACTTTGCGCTGTGTACCGCAGTCACAATACCTTTACGAACTTCGTTTGCGATTTTTTCAAGTTCTAAATTTTCCATTTTCTTACCCTTTCTGTGTCGCCTCCCGGCGGCTTTATATTCAGCCGGGCATCTGACTCGCATCAGATCCCGCATCTGTTGCATGATTATAATTCGACTCTGCCCTCAAGCGCCCGAAGGAGCGTCACTTCATCGATGTATTCAAGATCTCCGCCCACCGGCACTCCGCTTGCGATCCGCGTAACCCTGATTCCGGTCGGCTTGATCAGTTTGCTGATATACATCGCGGTCGTTTCGCCTTCCAGACTGGAATTTGTGGCGATGATCACCTCATCTACGTCTCCCTGCAAGCGCTGCATCAGTTCTTTTAATTTGATATCGTTCGGCCCGATACCAAGCATCGGCGATATCGCCCCGTGCAGCACATGATACACGCCCTCATATTTTCCGGTTTTTTCGTACGCGGTCAGATCACGCGTGTTTTCCACGACCATGATCTCACGGTGGTTGCGCTTTGGATCTTTACAGATCGGACAAAGTTCATCATCCGTCAGCGTAAAACACTGCTTACAGTAACGGACATTTTTTCTGGCATTTATGATGGCATCCGAAAGGCTCTGCACATGATCCACCGGCATATTTAAAATATGAAATGCCAGACGCTGTGCTGTTTTGTGCCCGATTCCCGGAAGCGCCGCCAGTTCTTCTATCAGTTTTGAAATCTGTTTACTGTAGTATTCCATAATTTTCGTCCTTTTCCCTACCTATATTACTTGATAAAACGTAATTTTACAAGATGGTTTTCAAAATGGTATAATCATTTTACACGAAATTTTATGACCTATATTTTCAGGAAGGATTTTTAATATGAAAGAAAACATTTCTACCATACCGTTAATGGATGCATTCCACGCAGATGACGAGTGCCCGTTCTGCTATCTGGAACGGGAAGCGGAACAGCACGCAGTGTCATTTATTTTAGGTTCTGCCTATATGGAGGATGATATCCGCGCAAAGACTGACGCGACCGGATTTTGCCGTCACCACTATAAAATGATGTATGATTATGGAAACCGGCTTGGAAGCGCATGGATCCTAAGCACACATTTAAAGAAAATCAATGAAGAACTCCACAAAGAGATCTCAAATTTTACCCCCGGAAAATCTTCTTTTGCCAACCGCTTTAAAAAGACAGACTCATCCGCAAAAGCAAATACTTCGCTTGGCGCATGGCTGGAAAAACGTGAGTCCTCCTGCTATGTATGCGACCATTTCCGATCTATTTATGACCGGTATCTGGACACTTTTTTTGATCTGTATAAAAAGAATGATGAATTTAGAGAACTTTTCCGGAAAAGCAAAGGCTTTTGCCTGCCGCATTTCCGTGATCTGATCGAAGCTGCCGAGATCCGGCTTGGTGATGAACAGAAAAAAGATTTCTACCCGGTGGTATTTTCCATGATGGAAGAAAATATGAAACGCCTTCAGGAAGAAGTCACCTGGTTTGTCGATAAGAATGACTACCGCAACAAGGATAAAGACTGGGGCAATTCCCAGGATTCCATTCAGCGGTGTATGCAAAAATGTGCCGGCGGTTATCCCGCCGATCCGGTATTCAAGATGAAACCATAAAAAACAGCGTGCTATTTTTTCTGACACACGCGGATGTATTCTTCCGCCTGATCTTTTTCCAACCCAAAGCGTATCTGCAGTTTTTCGCAGATACGCTCTTTGGATATTCCTTCTTCAAGATTATCCAAAATCAAAGCTTCAATACCTACATCAATCCCATGCTGGTAAGCCGACGCCATGTCGTGCTCTATCTGTTCTCTGGCTTCGCACCGCATCTGAATCCGCTCATCTGCATTCAATTTGCGCATCACGGTTTCTGCCTCTTTGATCGTTTCGTTTTTTTCTGCTAACATGGCTATCTCCTCCCAACTTGCAGCCTGAAAAAGTTTTGCCCAATAATACAGATCCGTTTCTTTTTCTTTCTCCGGCACATTTTCCAGTTGAGTTAAGTCTAACACACGCAAAATAAATTTACTATTAAAAATTTTATGGTTTTGGGTATTCATCAGAAGATTTTCAGAATAGAATTCCGGCGCATCCGGAAATAATGTGAAATCAAGAATTCCAATGTGAATCGTTGTTTTTAATTCAGAATATTTCTCGCCCTTCGCCAGATCATCAAAGGCTCTGCACAAATATAACAGTCCACGATCCTGCCAGTCCCCGTAATTGGTTGTCTGCAATTCTATATTTAAACGCTTACTGTTGTTAAGCAGTATCTTCACGTCCAAAATACAGGTTTTTTCATCAATGTCTTCTCCCAGTATAATCGGATTTTCAATCAGACATTCTTTTATCTCTACAGGCTTTAAATCCAGTAACGCACTCACCAGCCCTCGCAGCATTCTCTCACTGCTTTGCATTGCGGCACGAAACATATAATCATTTTTTAATCCATACTTTAATTTTTCTTCGTTCAAATTGATCCTCCTGTTATATTATATTTACCTGAATTTTATGCTGAAAATCTGGCGAAACGCCTGAATGACCCAGAGTGGCAGGATAGATACTCCCGCCTGATAAATATAATATAACACAGAGAATACAAAAGAACTAATTAACATTTTATAAAATGCCGCGTCCTAAAACGGCAGTCCGCCGCCCATTCCGCCAAGTCCTCCGGTGATCCTGGACATGGATGCCTGCGAAAACTCTTCAATCTGGCGCAGTGCCTCGTTGGTTGCTGCCATAATAAGATCTTCTAACATCTCTACATCATCCGGATCTACGGCTTCCGGATCGATCTTTACTTTTGTCACTTCTTTTTTACCGGAAACAGTTACTTCTACGGCTCCGCCGCCTGCTGCTGCCGTCACTTCTTTTTCCTCTAATTCTTTACTGGCCTCTTCCATCTGGCGCTGCATCTTCTGCGCCTGCTTCATGAGATTTCCCATGTTTCCCGGCATACCGCCCGGAAATCCGCCTCGTTTTGCCATTCCTAATTCCTCCTAAAACGCTTTTATTGTTTATAGTAACACAGATAAAGATTTCTTTTCAACTGTTTATTCGTCTTCCTCAATCTCGATATCCATGTTGATCACCTGCGACAGATCCACATAACTCTCCGCGATCGGCCGGTTTGTCTGATTCTGCTCGATCTTGATCTCCACGCTCTTTCCGATCCGCTCCGCGATCGTATCTGATATCTCGGTGCGGTGTTCCGGCGTATTTAAAATATCCGCCGCCACCGGATCATCCGTAACCATTAACAGGATGTTGTCTCCGCCAAGGGAAAGTGTCACCTGGCGCAGATAACCGCGGATCAGCCCGGACATATCCTGAACCAGCGATTTCCAGTTCCGAACAACCTGTTCTACATCCTCCGGGATTGCCTTTGGCACTTCAAGTTTTTTCTTTGGTGCTTCCGGCTCCTGCGTCACCACCGCTCCTGTCTGCGTCACTACTGCCACCGGAATTCCCTCTGCCATTTTCTGCTCAAGCCTTGCGATCCGGTCCACCAGCGCATCCCCGGTTGATTCCATTTCCGGTTTACATAACTTTATCAATGCAATCTCGATCAGGATCCGTTTCTGCGAGGAATACTTCACCTGATTGGCAAGATCTGAAAAAATACGGATATAACGCATCAGCACTTCCGGCTCGATCATCTGCGCCTCTTCTTTTAAGAGTGCAAGATTTTCACTTGACATATCGAGCACATCCTCCATGTCATCCGAACTTTTTACCAGAAGCAGATTGCGCAGATACCAGGTAAATTCGTTGACAAACTGACTTAATTCCTTGCCCTCAATCACGAGCCGTTCCAAAAGCGAAAGTGTATTTAAGATATTGCCAGCAATGATCTCCCGCAGCATATGCGAAAAGACCTCGGTATCTACCGCGCCGAGCACCTCGAGCACTTTATCGTACGTCAGCTCCTGCCCCAGATAAAACGCGATACACTGATCCAGGAGACTTAAGGAGTCACGCATCGAACCATCGCCTGCTTTTGCCACATAGCGGACTGCTTTTTCTTCCGCCTGCACGCCTTCCGCTTTTAAGATATCCGAGAGCCGTGCCGTGATCGTATCGATGGAAATCCGATGAAAATCATAGCGCTGACAGCGGGATAAGATCGTGATCGGAATCTTGTATACTTCCGTCGTTGCCAGAATAAATATGACATAGGAAGGCGGTTCCTCTAACGTCTTTAAGAGCGCATTGAACGCGCCTGCCGAAAGCATATGCACCTCGTCAATGATGTAGACCTTGTATTTTCCCTCGGTCGGACGATACGCGACTTCCTCCCGGATCTCACGGATATTGTCAACACCATTATTGGATGCCGCATCAATCTCTATCACGTTCATGGAAGTTCCTGCCGCGATCGCCCTGCAGGTCGGACACTCGCCACAGGGGCTTCCGTCTACCGGATGTTCACAGTTGACCGCTTTCGCAAATATTTTCGCAATGGTCGTCTTACCGGTTCCTCTGGTTCCGCAAAACAGATAGGCATGTCCGATCCTGTCGTACTTGATCTGATTTTTTAATGTGGTAACAATATGATCCTGCCCTTTTACATCCTCAAACTCCTGTGGGCGGAACTTTCGATATAATGCCGTATACGACATGAATAACTTCCTCGTTTCTATTTAAAAATGTTTTCGATCAGTCTCCGAAACTGATACCGATATATTTTGCTTCTTTTATCATCTGGCAATTCGGATCTACCGTCTTTAACTTGCCTGCAACTTCTCCAAGCGGGACACGTTTTGTCTCGTTGTTGATCATTGCGATCATGCAGCCGTAATCTTCCTCTACGATCGCCCTTGCCGCTGCGGATCCAAGCCGCGTACAAAGCGCACGGTCATACGGACATGGACTTCCACCGCGCTGTGTATGTCCCGGAACGGTCACGCGGACTTCTGTGCCGCTGATCTCACGGATCCGGTCCGCAAGTTCATAGGAAACGGACGGATATTTGGACTGTTCCATTTTCTTTTTGTATTCTTTTTTGGAAAGTGCGGCATCTTCTTTGGAAATTGCCCCTTCTGCAACCGCAAGGATCGTAAATCCTTTTCCCTCGCGCGTACGCTTGTTGATTGCCTCGATCACTTTATTGATATCATATGGGATTTCCGGAAGCAGAATGATATCCGCACCACTTGCAACGCCCGCATACAGGGTCAGCCAGCCGACTTTGTGTCCCATGACCTCCACGATAAACACGCGGTTATGGGATGCCGCCGTTGTATGAATGCAGTCGATCGCCTGTGATGCCACATTGATCGCACTCTGGAAACCAAATGTCACATCTGTACCATAAATATCGTTATCGATCGTCTTTGGCAGATGAATGACGTTTAAGCCTTCCTCGCGAAGCAGGTTCGCGGTCTTCTGTGTGCCATTTCCGCCAAGGATCACAAGGCAGTCCAGGTTCAGCTTGTGGTAGGTGTGCTTCATCGCCTCCACCTTGTCCAGCCCGTTTTCATCCGGTGTACGCATCAGTTTGAACGGCTGACGGGAGGATCCGAGTATCGTTCCGCCTCTGGTCAGTATTCCCGCGAAATCCGCATGTGAAAGCAGACGGTAATTTCCGTAGATCAGTCCCTTATAACCATCAAAAAAGCCATAAATCTCAAGTTCATCAATATTTTCCCTCAAACCTTTTTCCACGCCGCGCATTGCCGCGTTCAACGCCTGGCAGTCCCCGCCGCTGGTCAGTATTCCAACTCTTTTCATAATGACACGCCCTTTCCTCTCGCATTCTATCTCATTCACATGTGACTAGACACATTTATATTTATTATATTATATTTTCGGGACAAGATAAAGATTTTTTCTGTACAAAAGCAATCCGCAATCTTGCAATTCTCTGTTTTTATGATATAATGACAGAGTTAGTTTATTTTTTAACGATCTGCAGACGTATCGAAGTGGTCATAACGGGGCTGACTCGAAATCAGTTTGCCGGGCAACCGGCACGCGGGTTCGAATCCCGCCGTCTGCGCTCATTGAAAATCCCCAGCAAACGCCGAAAGCCGGTATTTACTGGGGATTTCGATATTAAGATATTATTTCTGATTTAGATTTTTATATCAAAAAGTACAATTTTAGGGGAAAATGCAACACGAAATGCAACACGAAAATTTCTCCGATCGATATACATGTAGCTAAGTAGCTCTGCACTATTCGTACCTTTTGTTATAACGCAAAAAAGCCGGAAGGTTTTCTCCCTCCGGCTTGTCCTATCTCTAATACACAAAACTCTTTACGCCCGTGTCTGCGCAGATCCATTCCTCTTTTGCGGATCCAGAAATATTCATCCAGATCTGACCTTTGCTGTCTCTGGTCGTTGCCTTGTTGCATACCGCGCGGTTCCCGATCTTGCCAATGATCTTTCCCTGTGTACTCGGTGTTGATCGGATGCGCAGGTTGTCCACATGTACGAAGTAAGCCTGTCCAGGCTGATAGTTTGGTTGAACATGCTGCACCTCTGCCGCTTTGACCGCCGGCTGATTTGCGGGCGCAGTAGTAACCGGCGTATTAAACAACGCCACCTCTGCCGCTCTACGCTGCACCAGCCCCGGTAACTTTCTTCCTGCCGCCGTGCAATACTGTGGCATTGCCGCCGCGATCTGTACTGTATTTCTGCCCGCGCATAATCTCTTGAGGTTGCCCTGTCCGCAGTTAAAAGCAAAGCTAACCAGTGCCGCGAACTGATTCTCATTAAGTTGCGCAGTAATCGGCACATATGCAGTACTGTTGACATACCGCTCAAATTTTTCCAGATCCTTCCGCAGCAACGCATCCGCCTGCGCCTGTGTAATAGCCTGTCCACTATGTACGCCAGATGTATGTCCATACCCGATGGTCCATACACCCGCAGAGCATTTATAGGCTGTCAAACGACAGCCCTCAAAACGCTTGATAAGTGCAATCCCTGCAGCACTGATTGTTCTATTTGCCATGATTACTCCTCCTTACACTCTTCACATTCCGGCAGACCGGCTACCGACGTTGCAATAGACAGGATGCCAGCCAATACAGACGCAGATGCTACCAGCTTCCAGTCCACCGCTCCCATGACCGATGCTGTGCCGATCGTAGCAATAAAGGTCTGCGCTACGGTCTTAACAGCCCTCACTCCTGCTTTCTTGCACCATTCCTTTGTGCTTACACTCGGATTCAATACACAATTCTTAAACATACTCTTCACCTTTTTAACCTTTCTTATAAAATATTCAGTTCCTACTTACTTAAATACGCCAACTTCCACTGCGTAGATAAAAAATCCCACCAGTGCTGTGGCAAATGTGCCGATCAGCGCATTAATGGATTTTGTCTGCTTTTCCAGTGATGCACAAAGGGTGTCTACCCTTGCATCCGTCACCGCTACGCCCTTTTCCATCGTCCGGAGACGTTCCGCATGATCGTTAAGCCGATCCTCTGTCGTTTCAAACTGTTTTTTGATGTACTCTTCACTTAATGGCATATGATTCCTTTCCGCATAAAAATACCGCAGAGATTTATCCCGCGGTTTCTATGCATCTTTATTCGCTTAACTCTTTTTTCAGTTCCTTTTTATCCGCATAAGGCAATTTCGGGTAGCTATCCAGGATTGTCTTCAGATCTTCGCCCTGGCTTAATCTCGCCCGGATTGCTTTGAGCATGATACGTTTTACGCTTGCTGTCATTCTGTCTCACCATCCTCTCCGTACAACAGCCCTGCGACTGCTGTTGCCAAATCATCGATACTGGTCTGCTGATCGGCAAGACGCTGCGCTGTTTTGTCCGCCGGTCTGCATTCCAGTACCGCCGTGTACGTTCCTCCATCATCTTCCTGCTCAAGTGATAATCTGGAAAGCGTGAGGTTGCTCTGTCTCTCAACCACAACATCCTCTTCTGTAACAATCTGGATGGTCTGCACATTTTCATCCGTGATCTTGCTCAACAGATCCTTAAATGCGTCCCTGCCCTCCAACGGAATACGAAATGTACTGCCGCTTTCCTGTGAAGTATTCAGCATTGTTCCGTCTACTAAAATAATATGGTTCATTTCAGTGCTCCTTTCTCAAGGGCTGATACCCTTGTCTGTAATATATCAATCTGTGACTGCTGCATCTGTACCAGCTTAATAAGCGGACTTACCAGCTTTGCGTAGTCAACACTCATGATCTGATTTTCCAATCCTTTTGATTCGTCAAAGTTCGTTTCGTCATATCCATACGGTACCGTCACTGCGTGCGGAAAAAGCTCCAAGAGCTCCTCTGCGATCACACCCTCCTGGTCTTTCTGACCACCGAATGCTTCCTTGTAGTCAAAGTCCACAATTCGAACGCCCAAGATCTTTCTCGCTTCGTCTTCCGTCATGTCCCGGATATTCTCCTTTATCAATCGAGACGATGGATTGGTAAATGACAGTCCTCGTACCGCCACATATGCTGTTCTGTTTGTATTGGTGCATTCAACGGTTGTATTGGTAAGCAAACGTAACGCCCCACCACTTCCGTATCCCGAAGATACGATTAAATCCGCATTATCCGGCGCCTGTACTCTTGCAACGGTCATCAGATTGTGGCCAAACAGATTCAGATCGAGCCCGGCATTTAAGATTGGCGTGCTGTACCAATCTGTCCAGCTTTTTCCGTCATATCTTGAAAACCACTGTTTCGGTCTGCCCTGTGCGTCCCATCCATCAATGATTAGCCGAATATTACTGGAATTGTAATACTCCACAAATCTAACGCCAGCCGACAGATCACTTGGAATTGCAGATGTCCCTCCTTTATACACATACCGAGGTTTGTTTGAATCCGAAAACATCATTGTCGTGTCTACCAGCCGTGCATTTGTACACAGTCCGTTATCCACGGCCTGCGCTCTGATATATGCCTTGACATAATCCGCTTTGCTTTTCGCATCCGCCTGAATATCCGTAAAGTGCTTACCGTCCACGGTGTCCGCATTTTTTACAGATTTAACATTGTCCGCCGTATTGTCACAGTTTCCAAGCCCAACCTGTGCTTTTGTTACGCCATGCGGGTTCTTCTTATCCTGAATATGATTTGCAAGCGTATTTGCCGCCGCCGCGCCAAGCTGTGCCAGCGTAACTCCATGCGGATTATCTTTGTCACTGATATGCGCGATCAATGCGCCTACGGCTTTCTTAATCTTTCCAAACGCCGATAGATATGGTTCCCCGCTTTCCAGTTCTTTCAATTCCTTTGATTCTTCGTAAGCCGGAGATTCCAAGGCTCCGATATGCTCGTCAATGATCTCCATGTTGTCGTCAAAATCCTGCACATCGTAAAAATCGTCCTGCCCCGGCTTTTTCAAGCTGCAATTCTTTGTTGTTTCCAACGTATCACCTCTTTCTTCTAAAACGGCTCTTCTCGCAATTCGTTATGCGTATATTTTGCCAACTGTCCGCGCGTCAACCCAGTACCTTTTATGATCCCGTGCGTATTATACATAAGATCTACATCGAGAATCAGATTGAGCGGCACAACGCGCTCCAGCATCTGCTCCGCTTCGTTCCGAAACTGCTTGGATTTCAGTGCCACACGAACAGTCAGCGTATAGGCATCGTGATCCAATTTTATGGTATACCCGTCTGATCCGCAGAGTGCTGCAAGCTGTTTGCACAAAGTCCGATAGGTATACGGCTTATCCTCAAGCAACCTCGCATGGACGCGGAAATTCCGAAACTCGATCGTATCCGTATCAAACGGTGTAATCTCCAATATCTTCTCCCACCGGGAAGCACCGGCAGCACTCTCATCTGTAATGAACGCTTCGTTAAACAGATCATCTATGGCATCCCACAGCTCCGCTACCGCAGGCTGCTCTACCCTTGCCAGCTCCCGAAACTCCGCATAGGTTTTCAAGACCTCCGGCAGATAATCAAGCAACTGTCTATCCACTGATCTCCCCCCTTAATGGGATCTCATCAACGCCGAGCTGTATATTCTCGGCTTTCCCGTTTAATTTTGTATCTGCGACATCCAGAATTCCTTCCACATCCAATAATGCCGCTTCAATCTGCTTGATCCTGACCACCAGACCCGCAGCACTATTCTCCCAGTCACGCCGCAGGGACAGCAGATATGTTTCAACTGCCGTTTCGATCCGGCTCTTGATATCTGCAAACGTATATCCGGTATCAAATGTAATGGTCGTTACTACGTTTATTTTTACACCCGCAGCGCCGGCAATCGTAACAATATGACCGATCGGCGCAAGACCATCTCCCTCGGCATGATTCTGCTCTGGATCGATGATCGTCTGGATGTTATCGATCAGGACTGCTGATGGCTCGGAATAGTCCGATGCGATCACAATGCAACGCACATACCCGCCGACCTTTTCCCCCGCCGCATTGGTCGCACGGTAACACTTCACACCACCAACACCGTCAATCGCCTTGATCTTCTCCCGGTAATCCGCCCGGTTGCCGCCAAATGCCGCCGCATTAAAGCTGTCTCTCCATCGTTGCCGGAACACTTCGGTATCTTCTTCATTCTCTCCCGGGATCAGCACTTCGGTCAGTTCACAGGTTGTAAGCCCCGGAACATAATCAATCGGGATCATATCTCCGAAGTTCCGGTTTCCGGCTTCGCCCAACGTCTCACAGATCATCTGGTAATAAAAAAATCCGTCTTTCTGCTCGATAAAATCTGACACATAGTAGTTCAGATCATCCAGGCTGAAACGGATTCCACTTTTGACTTCAATATTAAATTTCCCTTTTAACACCGCATGTGTTGCAGCTTCGGGGATCAACCCGCGGGTATCATACGCAATCTTTGCAAGATACTCACGATCCGCCGTATCTCCGAACATCTGCCGAAACATCCACTCCAATGTAATATACATCTGTGCCGCTTCCGCGCTGTTAGCTCCCAGTGCAAAATGTAGCATTGAACCTTCACGTTTGTCATATTCGGTACTGATACGCTCCATTTTTTCCGCCATAAGGCTTTCATATGTCTTATCCTCAAACAATCTATACCGTCACCTCTTTCTCTGCATTTATAGTTCCTGCCGTTGAATCAACGGAAAATGTCGTGTGAATCACGCCTTTCCTTGGAACATCAAAAGAAAAATTGTATACCTTTGTGATCCGGTCATCCTGCATAAGTGCTTCGGTAATACGCCGTTCGATTTCCGGTATGCAGTAAGTTGTCGGCATACCAAACAACCCTTCCAACTCCACACCATAATTCCAACTAACCAATGTACATGAATACCGCTCAATATTTAAGATCAAATATACCGCCTGCCGAACAGCATCCAGATCATCACAGTTTCCTTTCACTTCTTCTTTTTCAAGATTCATTCGGAACGTATAGGATGGCTGCTCCTCATATTCCATGTCCGGTATTAAACCGTCATTTTTCGGTATCATATCCTCGCCCCCTAATATTTCTCGGCAACAAGATATTTCTGACCGCCCTGCTGCCGGATAAGGATCACCTTATCGCCACTCTTTAACTTGTTGTGTATTTTCATCGGATTCTTGCTTGTGATCCCATCGCCGCCATCTGTGGACATGCTAAATGTCATATCCACATCATAATCCTGGACATTTCTTGTCATTACGAGGAAATCCGATGTAAGCGTCAGCTTCTTGTTGCTGTCAACCTGTATCTTGAGTGGACTTTCACTCACCACTGTGCCGTACAAAAATGTACTTGGGCTGGATGATTCAATATAGTTCTTTACGATCTCTGCGATCGTTTCCCGCAGTGTTGTTCCCATTCCATCACCTCTTTTATGCTATAAATTCGCCGCCGATCAAAGTCAGATCCATTGTATGCTCGTTGTTTTTAAATGTGTGAATTGCCTTTTCCACAACCATGAAATTATTTACCGTAATGTCTCCGAGATTCAAACTAATCATCGGTGATGTTCCGGCACGCACACGCACATCTCCCCATGCTTCTTTTACCGTAAGGTTTCTGGTCTTCTTATTATAATAAGAAAGCAATGCATTTACCTTGCTGGCTCCGTTTTCTCCATCCTTTAAGGTATCGTAATACTGCAACAGTCCCCAATCATTGATATGAGAACTGTCTCTTGCCATATAAACATCCCGCTTGCCGGTCTTTTTATTGTCATAGGTAAGCTTGATCTGATTGTACGTCTGATCATCAATACTGGATGTATAATCAAAATCCTGCCCGGTATCCGCATCTATCAACAGCCCAACTTTCAGATCTGCAATATTCTGTAATGCGATTTTTCCAAAATCATCATACAGGACATATACTTCCTTACAGTTTAACAGCGTTTTGTCCAACGCATTTTGCACTATATCAAACAGTGTTTTATTGGATTCAATCTGCTGCGGTATCACATACTCAGTATCTGCAATATCTCCAGCCACCAGGTAGAAATCATCACAAATGCGCTGTAGTAATTCTCCGGCAGTGATGCCTTTATAGCAGTATGTATCTTTGTTTTTGAAGTACCGTAACTGATCGTAACAAGTCACCTCAACAAGCCTATCCTTTGTCCGGGATTTTTTAAAAACATATCCGTAAAAAACCTTTGATCCGTCTACCTTGAACTGTACCGGATTCCCTTCGGTGAAATTCAGCGCATCATCCTGTACAACTGTAAATGTCAGTTTGCCCGGAGATCCCTTGCGAACAGTTTCCCACTTGATTCCTTCCTCTACAGGCGGTACATATGCTGTTGTACCATCAAAAATTGTTAATTCACAATTCATATCATCGCTCCCTATGGTATTGTCAGCTTTTGTCCAGGATATATCAGATTAGGATTTCCGCCTACCACACCTTTATTTGCATTGTATATAGTCGGATAAGATGATCCTTTGCCATAAAACTGCCGCGATATCTTCCACAAACAATCACCCTTCTTGACAGTATAGGTTTTTCCACCGCCACCCGTGCTCTTTCCGCTTCTTGTTGATCCATTCCTCGACATAGAATGCTTCGCAACATTGACCTGGAATGTTTTTGTTCCATAATCCCGGTATTGTTTCAGCTTTACTGACACAGTGACATCAAATCCATCTTTACTCTGCTCTACTGGTGACCATTCTTCCAACGTGCATTTAATATTGGTGCTGTCCAATGCCGTACCTCCGGGAAGGGCTCTTGCAACAATAAATTGAAACGTCTTTTTCTCATCCATCAGATGCTGCAGAATATCTGTGTAATACTTTGCACGGTGGAATCCATCCAGATAGCGTGCAAACGGATACTGTACATTTGGCAACAGGAAGTCCGCGGATATGTCCTGCAATCCTTCTGTTTTTATCATGTTGACTTCCCCATCATTGATCAGTGTCACTGTTTTGTTCTGTCCATTATGTTTAATCGTAAGTTTCTCCGGTGATACCGGGAACAGCATTCCATTGATGTAAAAATCATATGACATCGCTTCTCCTCCTTTCATAAGTTTACCCGCCTACTTCCGTAAGCGGGTAAACATTATCCTTCTGCTCCAATATCAATCTGCTCATTCAGCACACCATTGATATAATCCGGTATCGCATCCAGATCAGACATATTGTTCACCTGATTTGTGACACCGCCCATGTCAATGTTCACCTCAGTAAATACCGTTCGGTCAATTACTTCTCTTTCTGCAATGTCTCTCAGATACTTCAGATCTTCGTCCGTGATGTCCATCGAATCAGCTATTCTTGCCGTATCCCCAGCTGTATCTCCTGTGTTGGCGGCAATATCGTTTAATTTGGAATCTCCAAGCAAAGAAGAGTAATCACTTGGTGAATTATTACCTCCTCCCAGATCCTTCTGATTGAAAAGATCTGTCAGTCCAGAAAACTTGTCTGAAACCTTATCTGAAACACCATCTCCCCATTCGGCACCTGATTTATATGCATCCTGCACCCAGCCATCTTTGAAAGTATCATATGTATTCATCCCTTTATCCCAAGCATCCGAAATACTATTGTATTCCTGTTTACTGTCTGCCGCCGCTGCCGCTTTAGATGCATAGGTGTCTGCCGCAGATTCCAGACCGCTCACATCAAACTCTACAAATGGTAATGAGTTAAGTGCATTTGCGATTTTTAAAATAACTCCACATGCAGCAGATGCAAAATCATAAAAGAATTTTTCCGCATTTGCCAACCCATTGTGAAATGCAATCGGAATATTCCCAGCAATAGCTGTGATTACATTCCAAATTGCAATTACGACATCTGCTGCAGTTAATCCGAAATTTTTGAAGAACTGCAAACCAACATTAACGGCTCCACAAAAGACACCAAAAGCCGTTTGTGCTGTACCACCCATGTTTGCAATATGTGTACAAACCAATGCTATTACTACTATTAAAGCAATAATAAGCAATATGATCCATGTAAGCGGGCAAGACAACAATGCCGTATTTAATCCATACTGAGTTGCTGTTGCTGCCGCCGTTGCACTCGCTTCTGTTCCAGTAGCTGCCGCATGCGCGTATGATGCAATGCATGCCGCAATTTTGATTCCATTTGAAACAAGCTCCACCGCATTGGTAATTCCAACATATGTAGCGTATAAAACCAACGCGGCCACTACTCCATAGACCACCGGACTAATCATAGACCAGTTTTCAACCACAAAATCGCCTGCAGCTGACAAAGCATCACCTACCATAACTGCTGCATTCACCACTAAATCCATATGATTCGCAATCGTATCCAACGTATTTTCTATTGTTTTTCCAAACATCTGGACCATTTCCATTGTGCTTGGGAGCCCTTTAGATGCTAATGCCGCATCTAAATTGTTAATAACTTCAACCCATCCTCGATTTACTGCTGCCTCCATATTAGCAAATGTTGTTGCCCATGTAGCACCGGCATTTTTAGCCGCGCCGTTCGACAACCCCGTATCCATTGCTTGACTTACTACATTAATAAATTCAGCTGCTGATATTGTTCCATCACTCAACTGATCTTTTACATCACTGACTGATTCTCCAACCGCATTGGCGTATATTTCAGCTGCGCCAATTCCGGCATCAAACAACCGATCTAACTGATCCGCTTCTACCGTTCCTTTGGAGTACATCTTGCCGATTGCATCCACAACACTTTCAAGTTGTTCGTTTGTTCCCTCGCCGTAAAAACTAACTGCATCCGCCCAAATACGAACCTGTTCCGTAGCGGCTCCCAATGACATACCGCGAGTAACAAACCCCTGTGTTGCCTTACTTGCAACATCCAGACCATACGCCGTACCCAGTGTTGTATCTTTCAATTTACTAAGAGCCGCATTTGCCAGATTCGCATCTCCAGTTATTGTTGTTACAGTCTTCTGGAATCGATTCATGGTATCAATTCGCGTAAATGCTCCACTCATATCCATAACCCCAACACTTCCAAGTACATTTTTTACAAGCCCAATGGCATTGTTGGCAACTATAATAGCTTTCTCCCATCCTTTAAATCCGCTTTCCACGCGTGACACTTTAGGCTGGCATGCTTCCACCTCATTGTTAAATTTATTTTGAGCCTGTATATTATTGTTGATACTCCTATTCAAAGCATCTGCATTTTCCTTTGCTGTATTGACTGGTATGTTTGGACTTTCCATTGCTGCATTCATTTCATCTAATGCAACTGTAGTCTCGGCAATTTTATCTCTTGCGACCTGTAATGACGACGTATCAATATCTGTGCTCATTGCTTCCGACATGTCATACATAGATCCCATCGCAATATTTATCGTATCAATAATTCCATACAGCACACTACTAAATCGATCCTGTAATTCTATTGCGGTCATAATTGACGCCATGCCATCACCTGCCTTTCTTTCTTGCTTTTGCCTTGGCTTTCTTTGCTTCCTCTTTTTCCTTTTCGATCCTAACCTGTATAGATGCTATCAAGAACGCTTTTTCCTGCTCATCCATTGCGGCAAATACAGACGGAAGAATATGTAATTTTTGAAGGGCATAGTGAGCATAGTTAAACTCGCTATCCCCTTCCTCAATTAGTTTTTTACCTCTTCCACCTTATCGTCCAGTGTCTTGTCAAATCCCTGGAATTTCTGCACCCATTCTTCCAACGCGTTGTATTCTCCAGGATCATCTACCAGTGCAAGAAGCAAGTCTTCCGGTGACATAACGCCGTAAGAATCCTGCAACTCCTTGTTGTAAAGATCCGGTACCACAATGGATGCAGCAACCAGTTTCGTCATGTAACTAGATGGGTTAAATCTCGGGCGAAACATGTTTGGTTTTCCTTTTACCGGAACATCTACTGTGCAGGAATCCCGCAGATCTTCATTTTCTTTTGATGTAATGTGACGGAATTCAAATTCCAATGGATCTCCTTTTTCATCCGTCAAGCTTTTGGTCGGTGCATACTTCTCATTTGCTCTTACTTTCTTGTTCTGTTTCATGAATCTTGTAAAATTTGACATATCAATGTCCTCTCTTTCTTATTATTTTTGTATATAAAAAGAGAGCCTATTTCTAAGCTCTCTAATTACCTATCCATTATGCTTCCGCTGTGTTTAGTAACATTTTTCTTTTCGCCCTAGCTATAGCACGATCACATAGTGCATTTACATAGTTGTCGACCTTTTCACTCCTAAGCTTTTTCCTCTTTTCCTTTTCAAACCAGTCCTTTCTAAAATTCTCAATAGTTTCTGGTGACATATCATCCATTTCCCTTAACAACTCCGCTGTCATTTTCTCGACTTCTTTCACGATCATGCCACCTCCCCATATACTACCCGGCATCTATTTACATTGCCGTTTGCAAGTTCCAGTTCGATGACTGTTGGATAACCGTTCTCCTGCAACCACTCTTTGACTTTCTGAAAAACGCTGTCCTTGTACTGAACTGTAACGCCGTCATGTCCGTTCCTGCTGTATGCCGTCCTTACGACTTCATCTTTGAAAATATCAAGTTTCTGGATGATTGCACTCACTGCCTTATCGTGAGGTCTACCAGACTCTGAAAAGATCCCGAGTTTCTTTGCAATACTGGTGCAGTCCCACAGCTTCGGTGTATCGGAAATCAGGGGAGCATTGACCGGGTAGCCAGAGTCGGAATAGATCCTTACTACCTCGGCAGCTATGTATTTCGAGTCTACTCCGGCATCGTGCAGGGCTTCCTTGATATTCTTTACCATCATATTTACGGATGGAAGCTTCTCTTTCTTCGGCTTATCCTGTTTCTTTGGAATTTCCTCACGGATAATATCTTCCATATCGTGAAAACGGTTGATGTAGCGTGCCGTGAATTCTGTTCCCTTAATACCTGTCAGTTTGTGGGCGATGAACTCGCAACCTTTCTTTGTAATATCATAACATGGACGTTCCTGCTTATTCTTATCGCAGTATGTGTTTTCTTTAAAGAAATCGGTGGGCTCAATTTTGAGCTCTCCTAATTCAGAGTCCGAGTGATTTTTCACTTCGACTCCCTCCCCAAAGTTGGGGGCGGACATTTCACCAATATACTTTTTAATATCTCTTATTAAATGGTCATGTCGTTTTCCTACCATTTCTGCCACTTCTCTGCTGTCTAATGTCTGTTCAATCTGATTCATAATTCTAAATTCTCCTTGATTTTTAGGCTAGAATCTCTTATTATAAACATAGAGATTCCGTTTACGGGTTTCTTGTTTTTGAGCAATCACGTTGGTCGCCAAACTTACCGTGTTTGCTCTTTTTTTGTTTCCAAATACTTCTCAATCATTTCTGTCACGAGTTTCTTTGCTGACGTCCCCTGCTTTAATGCCTCGATTTTGATGGCAGTATGTAAGCTCTCGTCCATGTCAACCACTAAACGTTTCATTTTCTCACCTCCATTCGGTACGCTTCGTCCTTTTCGCATTTTATAATATCCCATTATGTACTTTATGTCAATATATAATTTACATTTTGTACTGTTTCAACTATAATAAAGGCACAAAAAGGACGGTGATACTATGACTCTAACTCGAATACGTGAACTACGCCTCGAAAAAGGACTTACAATCAAGGCTCTCGCCACTGAACTAAATATTAAAGAATCCACCTTAAGTAAGTATGAACGTGCTGAAAGAGAGCCAAGCATTGAAGCTCTCATATTACTGTCTAAATTTTTCAATGTATCCGTTGATTATCTTGTAGGGAAAGATGATTGCAAAAGCACCGAAAACCAATCCATCTCCAATGAACTTGGCATTGACGAAAAAACTATTAACGCCTTAAAATCCTTGAACAAAAAATCCAACTGTTATACTGAACTGGATTATTTAGAAGCTATTATACAGCACCCAAACTTTCGCGATCTTATGTCGCAAATTAATTCTTACTTTGTTTACACCGTTGCAGACTGGAGTGATATCTACCTTACCAGTGCTAATGGCGATAAAATAAGGGAAAAAATTCCCATTGAGACTATAAGAGACTCTGCTTTACAACTTGCACAAACAACTTTTAAGGGTATATTAGAAAGTATTCCATCTTCCCCACACATTCGCAATAAAAAATAGATATAAAAATACCCGCCTACTTCTGTAAGCGGGTACTCGCTATAATTGTATTGCATCAGCCTGTTGAACATTTCCCAACAGTTCTTTTTTCCAGCTTTCTATCTTTTTCATCACGCCCATGCTAGACCATATTTCGAAACTGATATAACTTATTTCCGCATCGGAACGGTATGTAAAAATGAGATAATAGGTAAATTCTCGCGTCTTTTTCTCTTTTACGCGACCTCCAACAATCGCTCCAAGAGGTCCGAAAACCATTCCACCCGCGATTGCTCCTCCCGCACTTGAAACATATTGCTTCTGAATCTCAACATCTGTTTTTACAGATATATCTGTTATCTTACTTCGATTCAACTCAAAACTATTTCCACCTCCTACGAATTTAAAACAGTCACTTTCTGCAATGATCGTACACGGTGCATTCTGTGCAAGCGGAAGCCCCGCCTGGTGATTTCCATATATAGTCTTCTCTGCTACTTCTTTGGATTCTCTTTTTGCCTGTTTTTTTTCTGCTGTTTTTCCTGTTTTCTTATCATGATACTTTTTATAGAAAATAATATCAAATATAGCAAATACAGCTACACCTAACATTATTTCTGGATTTCCCTCGGATATACAAGATATAACCCCTCCTATGGTACAAAATGCTGAAAAACATAAACAAATCAACCAAAACATAATATCTCCTCCTCAACTGTTGATATAAAGAAATTATAACACACACCAGTCAAGAAGTCATTATTCCAGCTTCAAAATCCAGACACATGTGCTCTCCCCACTGAAAACGCGGGGAGACTCTCCTAATTCGTCAGAAATCCCTCCAGATTCGAGAATGCTTCCGGCATCTCAAAATCTTCAAAGGTAAAGTCCATATCTTCATCCAGGTAGTCTGCGTCAGCGTCAAACTTCGCCAGAATACCGCCATCGATATTGCAGTCCTTTAAGATGATCGTCTGCCGCCCGGCTCCACTGGTCTTATCTTCGTTCGTGATCTGGATATCAAAATACACATCCTCACCGGTGTTTTTGTAATCCAACATCATCTGCCGGAAAATACTGGTGTTGTAATGTGCCGTACAGGAACCGGTTCCTTTCCAGCCGGTTGCCTTATTTCCTTTTCCGGTCTTGCCGAGGATTGGAACCTCGGTCTTGTTTTTCTCAAATTTCGCTTCAAGGTTGATCGCCTGCATGAAATTATACCGGCGATCTCCGATCGTAACAAAACACTCCGCCAGTGCAGCGGCAAGAGTGTCCTTTGCTTTCATGGTTACATTGCCCATTTTTTATTTCACTCCTCTCTCTTATTCCACGGTAACTGTCATATACAGCTTTTCCATCGCGCACACCGGCTGGCAGTTGGTTGTCACAAGTACAGATCGCTTATCCTCTCCATTGGCAACAACCACTTCTCCGCTGTCAAAATTCTCGATCGCACCGATGTCCTGCATCTTTGAAAAGAAAGACACTACATCATTCCAGAAGCTGATGCGACCGGAATTGTCGTTCTGGATCTTCCCGAGATACTTTGTATTAAACATGGATGCAATGTCATTACCGACCTGATCCAGTACCCGGATCACCTGGTTCAGCTGGAAATCAGCTCCCATTTCACTGGTCAGTGTCACAAAAGAGTTGATATCCTCCAATACATGGATTTCATTGCCAACCTTATGGAATACCAGCTCGCCGTTCTTGACCGCCGTTTTGAGTTCATACTGTGTCAGCGGCGTATCCACCATGTACTCACCATCATATTTCATATTGGTTACGGACCGGTTCACCGCGCATCCGGCTTCCGCACCGGTCAGCCAGTATACAAGATCCTGTTCTTTCTCACCTGTGACTTTGCTTTTCAGATTGATTACGCCGATATAGTCCGCCGCCGTATCATATACGATCGTCTGAAACTTAACGCCGACTTCATCCCTCATACGTTTGCTATACGCCACATACAGTGCCTTTACCTTGTTATCCGATGACGGACAGCCAAGAGCGTTAAACGCGTACGCTTCCAACGCATCCAATGCTTTCTGATGCGTATCCCCGGTGACATCACCATTGGTTCCGCCCGTAAGCGGCACACCCGCGGCTGCTTCCAGTGTCGCATTTCCCTTAAACGTAACATAGTCATTCGCCTTCAGATCCGCAGCCTTTTCTACTGTCTGCGTGTCCATTTTCACTGTGCCAAGATATGTAACCACGTCAAATTTGCTCGGTTCGTCTACATTCGCGGTAATTGCAATTTTCAGATCATTGCCACGCGCCCCACTGCAATTTGCCGTAGCATAATCGTTTGCCGCCTTTTCGCCGCTGTTCAGCCGGTAAATATACAGCGTTTTTGCGTGCCGGAATACCTCGCGGATCGGCAGCATCTCCTCATCCGTATAATCATGCCCGAAAACACGGTAAGAAGCATTCCTTACGTCTTCTGCATTGACTTTGATTACTTCGCCGTCTTTTCCCCAGTCAAGTTCCATCGGGATTGCGCATACACCACGATCGGACAGCGTGATTCCCGCCTTGTCCGCGCTTACAAAATTGATGTAGGATCCCGGCAGTACCTTATCCTGTGATGTCCATGTTCCACCACCTAATGCCATTCTATTTCACCTTTCCTTCCAAAAATTCACTCATTACCTGTTCCACTTCTTCCAATTCATACTCCCGGTCATCGACCAGCAGCACTCCGAGCAGATCCCTGCGGTTTCTATATTTCTTCGCCGCTAAGATCTGCGCTTTGGTATATTTCACCGGCTGTTTCGGTTTTTTCGCTCTTGCCGGATTTCCTGCCGCTCTTGGCACAATCATCACCTATCCTTTCACCCTCGGATCAACACCGACTGTCTCCATTGCTTCTCCCGGCGCCTTTTTCCGGTAAAGGAAGCAATCATAATTTACAAAGAAATTCAAATTACCATCGACTACCTCTGCATGCATTTGTGTGCCGCGCATCGGATCACCGTCTACTGTGATATATTCCAGACACCATGTCATGCGCTCGGCAACCTCATTGCACTCCCGCTGTATTTCCTCTGACTTCGGGAAATACTGAATACAGCATGGATTGCTCTGAAAATATCGTTCTCCCCGGAACAGCTTCGTTGTCGGGTTGATGCACTGCACAAAAAAACAGGGCTCTTTTAAGTCCTGCTTGATCTCTTCCATATAAATTTCATATTCATCCCCGAACTCCGCATCCAGGGCAACGCTGATCGCCGCTATAATTTCATTTATCATTTCATGATATCTCCAAAATACTTTTCAATCTTCTTTTCAAGGATTCCCGGTGCCATACCTTGCAATTCCTGTTCGGATATCGTCATCATAAATCGTCCTTTTACCCAGCCTTTATGATTTGCGGTTCTGTGTCCGTACTCAACATAGCTGGCATACTCAACCGGGTTTACAATCTCAACCGTATACACATCTCCAGAATGCGTTATTGTCATGGAATCGGCATATCCCTTGGCAGATGCACCTTTGGATGCGGTCCATCCACGGCGAAGTGTTCCTCCGGTCTTTCCCGATCCCGCCGGATATTGACCGACTGGCGTTCTTTTTACAACCATGCGTAGCAGCCGCGCCGCAAGTTCTCTTGCGCAGGCTTCTACAAACGCATTTGGATCCTGCAATTTCTGCATCTGTTTCTGAAACTTTTCAATCCCTTTTGCGTCAAATTTTCCCATCCTTGCCATTATGCATACCTCTCCGCTAATTTCAGCACGATTTCCTGATGTGTCGGATAGACTGCTGCCACGCCGCTGCATTCAAAAGTTCGTACCGCGCCAGCCTGTGTCACCATGATCTTGGCTCCCGGTTTGATCTGTACATCCGGGGATAAAAACAGCTTTGTGACCTGTGCGGTCTTTGCCGCCGATTCCGTCTGATCCACAGCACTGACGCTGGAATATGACAGTCGGCACGGTTCATCTTCCAGTACCGCAACCTCTTTTTCCGTGGTAATCTTTGTTTTGGGATCCTTTACTTTCTGACGCTCCATAACGGTACATCTACCATCGTATGTGGCTTCCTGCGCTTTCCTTGCAAGTGTCTGTGCCTGTTTGATTGCATCCGCGATCATTTCCATGCCACCTTTCTGTATCGGTTCAATGAGGACTTATAATTTTTCAGCACTGTATCCTTGAAATTATCATCCACATACTGCCGGAATGATATAGATGTATCACCCTCGGAAATAGAGGAAACCGAGCCAACGGCTCCCGTCTCACTCCCGATATTTTCATTCCGGTACAGATCCATCGCCATGCGGTAGCCGGTATTCACCAGTCCAGCCGGCATTTCCCCCACATGACAATAGTTCTTGATGGTTTCCTCCACATCCTCAATGACAAATTCAAGCACCGGATCCTTGGAATCATCCTCAATTCCAAGGAGTGCCTTTAACTTTGCCAGATCCATAGGCTACCCGATCTTGTGCTTGATCGCTACGATTCTAAGCTGCTTTGGTTCGTATACCGGATTCCAGTTTTCCGCCATCGCAAGCTCTGCTCTTGTTGGTGTCTCCACATGTTCACGCTTTGCTCCGGTGTATGCGATTCCTCTCGGATGCAGGATAAACGCCCTACGGTTAATCAGATAATCAATACCACCACCGGTCTGTTTGTCACGATCAACCTCTGTTGCTACATGACCGACCGGAGAACCATTTCCATATGCGATTGCTCCATTTCCAAACAGATATGTGGTATACACACCATTTTTAGCATCCACCGGGCAACCATCATCCACGGTCACACGTCTGCCCTGGTAGGTGTCAAACTCAACATCGGTAGAATCACGCTCGGTCTCAATCAGGTTCAGTTTTTTCAGATAAGACTTGGTCGCAGAGTGCATTGCTACGCCGGATAACTGCGCCTGTGCATCACCAAGAAGCTGGCACGCATCGATAAATGCAGATGCGCTGATCTGCTTTGCGGCATCCGTCTTTCCAATAGTCAGATCAAGGATATGATCCGCCATTCTGGTCTCTGCCGCCGGTGTTCCGCTATCTCCTGCGGTAGTGGTTCCAAACACACCGGACAGGATCGCGATCAACTCTTTCTGCATATCTCTCGCCCAGTAACCAGCTACCAGATCACCGATCGCTTTCATCGGATCTGCTCCTGCCAGTGCTGCAGAAAGATTACTTGCTCCCCACATATTCTGACGGAGGATGGTTGTAGATACATCCTTGTTGGAGCCAATTTTCTTCGGTGTCATTTTTACGTCTTCAAGGATTGCTTCGGATTCTCCCTGTAAATCCTCAAAAAACGGCATGTTGTGTGTTCTTGCCGCTTCGGATGCAAGCGTATCAAATTCCGGGCTGTTTACCACGATCCCCGACTGGAAAAACGCGGACAACTCCATTGTTCTGTTGATTACATACCGGTTAAACAGTTCCGGTACGATCACGTCTGCAATTTTTGTAATTGCCATAAATCATCTTCCTTTCATACTGTTATAATGTTACTCCGGCGGCTGCGGCCAGTGCCTTTGCCTGCTCCGGATTGGATTTTAAAAGTTCACCCTGTTTTGTCAGATTGAACGTCTCTTTGGCAAATGGGTTCGCAGATCCTGCGCCGCCGGTGCCACCCTGTGGATGATACGGTGGCTTCGGCTGTTCCTGTTTGAACAGATGTGCCATTGTCTTATCTTCCTTATACGGCTTCACCGCTTCCTCTACGCCGACCGGCTTCCCCTCTTTGTCAAATGTGAACTTATCCAGTCCGCCGGCCTTGTAGATCAGATAGTCCGGATCAAGTACGCCCTGCTTTGTGAGGGAATCTTTCAGCGCATAGGTCTTTGAGATCTGGTCATTGGCTGTCTGCTGATCTTTTAACTTCGTCTGCAGATCCGCAATGGTGTTCTGTAATGTCTCATTGTCTGCATTGTTCTTTTTCAGATCCCCGATCGTAGTATTAAGCGTTTTGATCTGACCGGCAAGATTCTCTTTTTCTGCCACGGCGGTATCATACTTGCCTTTGTCAACATACTGACCAGATCCAAGGTCTGCGATCTTCACCTGCTTCTCCTTATTCTCCGGCTTTCCGTTATGAGCATTGACAGCATCAGACACCTGCTTATAGAGATCCTCGCCTAAAATGTCTTTTAAAAATTCCATAGTTTCCTTTCCTGCACCGTTTTTAAGCGTGGTGTCTCCACAGCAGTATGCAGTTTTGATGCCATGCATAAGGGCAAATTGCCGCAGTTTAAACGTCATAAGGCTTTCGGACAATATAAAAACAGGACTGCTGCTTACAATCCTGTTTCTATCGTTTTACATTTTGTGGTTGCACTGGTGCAACTTTTGATTTTGGGGTATAAAAATACCACCTAACCGTTATTGGCTGGTGGTGTTTACAATTCTACATCTCAAGCATTTTCCGGATCAGTTCCAGATCGGTCACTTCAAGTGTTACAGTTCCATTCAACGGATCTATATCTTCAAATCGGAGTCCTGAGAAAATAAGCCTCTCGCAAGAGTGCTCACCCTGCACATCCCCGACCGCTTCATATACTTTCCCGGTATGAAATGCATCATCTGTCTGATATTCAATATCCTGGCATAAAATAAAGGAGGCATAGATTTTCTTTTCACCTTTGCACATTCTGCCGAGGACAGGTGCCATACTCTGATGTTCTGTGATCTCGATTTTACCGGTGAACTGTGCAAGCGGGAGTCGTCTGCCTGCTGTGATCACGGTTAGTGATGCGTTTTGGATGTTTAAGGTTTTTATAAGTGTTATCATACTGTTACCTCTGTTTTTCTTCAAAATACGGACATTTTGCATTTTCCCCATTCCATATTTCGGATGGTAGATTTTTAGGATAAGCATCGCAATATTTTGAGAAGTCATTTCTTGAGCCTCTGTATTTACTGCAATTCAAACATACACAAAATATATTCAACTTATATCTATCTATTTCATATGGTTTATATTTGCTCATGACAGTTACTACCTTTCAAATATTGGCTTCACACTATACCCTAGGTTTTTGGTTCATAATGGTCACATTTTTTAACCTTACCGTTCCAGATTTCCGGCGGTATTCCGTTTTTCTTTGGATATGCTTTACACGAATACGGAATTCCATCAAATTTAATTTTATTACAGTCTTGGCAAATGGGAAATAAAGATTTCAATTGATATCTATCTATTTCTCGCGACATTCGATTCATCTCCTCTCGAATCTAGGCTTTACTCCATATAATTTGTATAATTCATTCCAAATTTCTTCGCCCAGTTTCACAAGTACTTCCTGTTCATTATGTCCGTTATAATATTGCTCGATTATTTTAGGTTTTAACTGATATAACAGCCGGTTATAATCATCACTAAATTTATCACTTGTTGGAAGTTGCTGTATATTTTCATTATATTCTAACACATATGTACCGTTTTTCCCACAAGTTCTAAAGCTCTTAGCTTTATGATCAACTAGCAGATACAAATCTTCCGGTGATGGTGGTGTGCTCAATGGATGATTATGTGTAACATCCTTTCCCTTCATCAATTTTAACTGATGCTTAGTAAATTTTATAGTGTCTTCGCTGCCTAATTGACAACTGATTGCTTTTCCATCATCAAATATAACGGCTGTTTCATAATCATTCTGACTTAATTCCTGTTCAACTGTTTCAAGATCCTTTCCTTCAAAATCATAATATTTCGGATCTTTTCTGTTATTATTTGTAATCAGCCCAAGCCTATCCCTTGCTTCTGTGTCACCATCCACAAACGATTTTTTCCACTCCCCATACATCGTATCTGCTGGCACATAGTAGGTCTCGCCATCCTCGCCCCTGGCGGCACGCTCGCCCACACTGTCAAATTCATCATCAAAGTAAGGGCATGTGCAGCCGCGGCAATTTGGATGGAACGGCGGCGCTGTCACACCAACCTCAAACTCTCTCATCGGGAAGTGCTTCCCATCCATCCCACCGCACGTCTCGCATGTATGGCTGTCCAGCGTCTCAACAACCTCGAACTGCTCCACATCCAGTTCTTCCATGCAATCCTGTCTTGCTTTATTCGCAAATGCCGCGGATTCCGTCATGACCACTCTGCCCGCCTGCGCTTTGGATACTCCCATCTGCTTGGAAATCTCTTCTATGGCACGATCCGGTGCTTCTCCGGTAATACACATGCGGGACAGACTGTTGTGCATATTGTTAATCAGCTTTGTCTTATTCTCCCACAGGCGGTCTGAAAAATTCTTCCCATCCACCGCCCACGGCTTACTCACGATCTTTTCCACTGTTTCCGGATCTAACCGGTTCATGGCTGTGCCAACGCCGATGCCTTTTTGCACCTCAAATGCCGTGTGATAAAAATCGGATGTGTATGTATCCCGGATGTGGTGATCGATCGCATCAGTACAGTTTCCATACAGCTTTTCCACTTCCTGCTGTGTTTCAATCTTCAAGGCTTCCAGTCTGCTGATATGTACCCGCGCAGATGCATTTTCAAGCTGTTTCGCCCATGCACCGCTGATCTCGTTTTCCTCGGCATATCTGGTATACTCTTCAACATTCCATCGAAACTCTTTCAGTTCACCCACATCAAGCATTTTCCGCGCTTCCTGCATGGATACGCCGTTGTTATCGGCAAGGCGCTGATACCAGGCATTGATTTTTCCGTCAATCGCCACAAGGGATCTGTCGAACTGCTCCTGGATTTCCTGCGCTTTCTGAACGGATGTATCATGCTGCGCATTCTCCATCTGCTTAAATCGTTCCTGCCAATATGCACCTTTCCGTCCAGCCATGCAATCACCTCATTCCATTATTCCGCATCATCCGAATTATTGTCCTCTGGCGGATCATCCCTTTTCGTCATTCCAAAAGCCCCAGTGTAAGCATCCGCTTTCTCCTGCGCTTCTTTCTCTTCCTTTTCAATCTGCTTGATTTCCTCGTCTGCATCTTCAACGAGCGGATGGTTTTTCAAAATCGTCTTTTTGCTGACAACACCAACCGAATCCTTGCAGATCTGCGCCTGCTCCGTATCATTTTTAATGCAGGTACGGGTCCATGTCTGGATGATCGTACCACACTGGATTCCAAGAGCCTTGCAGATCGCCCGGACAAGCCGCGCAAATCCAAGTTTAAACTCCGTCTCCATCAGTCCGGTTTTCATCTCTAACAGCGAATACATGAATTTCAGTGCTTCACCCGACTGGTTCCCAAAGTTCTCCGGCTGTGGATCAAATCCCTGCCCCTGTTCAAAGATTGCCTTTCTGGTGGCTTCCAGTACGCTGTTCCGGGCTTCGATTGGTATCTCAATGTTCAGCGTAGACACCGCGCCGCCATCATCACCATCTACCTTGATGGTCTTATATTTTTTCAGATCAGACAGGAAACTGTTCAAATCTTCCCCGCCGTATCCGGATAATATAAAGATCAATTCCTGTATATCATCCAGATCGTTAATAAAACCGCTGTAGACCTTGTCATATACGTCTATCAGCGGCTTAATGTTTCGCAGATCATCTGTATGTATATTGTTGTTGTAAAACGGGATGAATGGCACTTCCCCGAAGTCATGCCGGTAATCCGCTACCATATCACCGTTCTCCGGATCCACAAACATGTCATAATAGGTCAGCAGTTCTAATTCATCACCAGTTCTGCGCCGGAATGCCTGGCACTCTGTGTCTGTCCAGTATTCGTACACCGTGTAATTGTCGCCGGTCGCGTCATCAATGTCCGGATACACCCGCATGGCTCCGATCAGCCTGCGTTTAAGGCTCCGGTCAAACACCGGGATAATCTGCTCACTTGGAACAACCGCCCACTCAAAACCGTTATCGCCCTGCCAGTAATGCACCCAGCCGATAGCGGCATTGGCGGCATTTACACACAGTTCCATGCAGTTCTTGGCGTATTCATCCCCCAAGGCTTCTGTGATGCGCTTATTGTTTGCCGTACTGCCTACATCGAACAGCGGCGGCGCGGTAAAGGCATAGGCGGCTTTCTGGTTCACGATCAGTCCGTGGAAGTTCCGGGGAATCCGGTTGTCTGCATTGCGCAGTGGATTGTCCGATTCCTCTTTCTTTTCCTCTTCCTTGGGCTTATCCCGAAACAGGATATCTGTCTCATTCCGATAATACCGCTCTGCCACCGCCGCATGGGTTACAAACGCCGCATGACCAGGTTCGTATTTTTTTATCAGTTTTCTCATTGTTTCGATGTCCATTTTCTACCTCATTTCAAAATGCCGATTCCACCACGGTTCTCGTCTGTGTAAATTGCATACCGGATTGCATCCTGCACATCATCAAACTGTTTTACCGGCTCCCCGGTCTTTTCATTCCACACATACATATAAATTTCATCACGGAACCGGTCAACATCCTCTACGATCCGCAACTTGTTCTGCTTGTACAGCTGCGCCACCCGCTCGATCCCGCTTAATACGGCTTTATTGGCATTGACCGCCCGCAACCCGTTTTTCTTGAACTTCTTTACATACTCCGGTCGGGCAGAATCGCAATAGAACGGAATATTGCCATACTCAGCTTTGATTGCCTGCGCCTGTTCTAACCAAAAGTCTATTTCTTCAAACTGACGGGCAACCTCTCTAATCAAATAATAGCAACCCTGTTCATCTTTGCCGATCAGCACGATTGCACCGAAATGTTCATATCCCCAGTCCACACCGGTAATGTATTTCACAAAATTGACATTCTGCAACTCTTCTCTATGAATATAATGGATATTGGCATCGAAGTCCCGGTATACAGCTCCCTCGCCCATTACCCACATTCCTTCAATATTGCGGTCATAGAACATCCCGGAAGGAGTTGTTTCTTTCATGTTCTGTTTGTATCGCTCTGACAAGAAAGTATTATCATCCAGTCTATATTGAACCGCCTTAATGGTTTTGCCGTCTGCTTTATCAATAAAATCTTTCTTCAACCAATGTTCTGGATTATCCGGGTTCGTGTCGATCAGCATCCTTGCGCCATTTCCGGAGCATCTGGATTTGATCTCGTCAAATACTTCCTGCTTTGCCATCGTACCCTCATTGATGTAGGCACCGTAGGCGGTCATTCCTCGGATACGCCCCAGGTCATTGATCTTTGAGTGACCGAAGCAACACACCTGCACCCCGAACAGCTTAAAGCGGTTGAATTTGTCAAAATGAAACTCAATGCCGTATTTATTTGACAGTTCGATCAACACATTTCGGTTGAGTGCTCCCAAGTCAGCACCAGCCAGTATATATTGTGGGTTCTCTACGCCCTGCGTTGCGGCTATCTTTTTGATTCTGCGGAGCTCATACAAAAACAAATCATTATCCAGCACGGTCTTGCCGGTTCGCTTTGCCCCGTGATTTATCAGCATAAAATAATCATTGTTCACCGCAAAACGGAATGTATCAAGCTGTTTTTGTGTATACAGATCACTCAACATCTTTCAACGCACCCTCTATCTGCTCAAAAAATTTGTCCAACTTGTTCTCCCGGTCATCCTTACCAGCATCTGCTCTGGATTTCAGCAAGGCAATTTCAGCTTTCTGCTTCTCAGTGGCAAGATCCATGTGATCCGTAAGCCACTGCAAGGCTTTCATCCGATCGGCAAGTTTTATCTTTATGCCACTCTGCGTATTGCTCACTTCACTTACAATAGTTCCATCGATCCCATCTTTCGCTGTAGCAAAACCAGCACTGATATCAACGAAATCGTTTATGTCAGCAAAAGCAATGTCCATATACTTCTGGAAGATGTCGGATTCACTCAGGAACTCCCGGTTAAGCCGCTCCTGTTTCAGTCGTAGAATTTCTTCTTTTACCCGAGTATTTCCGAGTAATGCAGGACCATTTGTGACCGCAGTTGTGTATCCGCATCCGTACGCTTTCTGGTATGCCTTGGTAGCATTGAAACACCGAATGTAATGTATACAAAAAAGCTGTTGCTTATCGGTCAAGTCGGTATTCTGTATCACCTGCTTGACTTCATCAGCTACAGCCTTGTCCGTAACGTTCTTTTTGCTTTCCGAACGTTCGCTTTTCTTTTCCGAACGCTCGCTTTGGTGTTCACCGTCCCAGTGATATGTACTTTTCCATCTCCGGACCGTACCGGCAGGAACCTCTAGTTGACTTGCAATCTCAACCAGCTTCATCCCTCCCTTATACAGCTTACGGGCTTCCTCTGCTTTTTCGTTTGGGCTCCTTGCCAATGCTATCACCTTCCTGTTTCTTTTTCTTCCGGTATTCCCGCATAACGTGAGCGATAGCCTGGTCTGCTGTCGGATCACTGTACTTTTCTTTGTTCATCCACGCCCTCACTTCCTTTGGGGAGGTTGCGGCTCCCCTAGATTTCATGGAGCCGCGCTGTTGTAGCAAAACAAAAAAGCGCAGGGGATTTTCCCTTACGCTTTTTCACATCCTAACTATACCACAACCGGAGTGTGTCATTCTATGTCATCTTGAAATTTTTAAGTGCTTTACCGTGAATCCGGTGGATCTGCTTCCAACTATATTCCATTTTTACACAGATCTGCTCCCAAGTGTACCCGCGCAGATAACGGTAGGTAAGCACTGCTTTTTCCGTTTCATCCTCCATCTTCTCAACATCCGTAAATATCTGCATATACAATTTGATTCTGCCATACCGGGCATCGATCAGCTTATGTTCGAGTTCGTCCATCTTTGCCATGTAGTCCGACAAATCTTTCTGATCGTGCGCATGCGGCATATCATCCATAATCAGAGACGGCAACATCTTATCCAGACGGAGCCGCTCTATTTCTTCCTCTATCCGCTTTGCCGCTTTCACTGCCGACATATATGAATGCAAATACTCCTTCTTTGTGTCCATTTCATTCTTAGGCTCTTTCTCCATATTTATACCTCCCTGTGTGTCCTTATAAGAAAAAGCCTAAACTAAAAATGTCTGATACTCAATGGCACAAAGTTATATAATTTTAAAAAAAACCAACCATCGAATATTGACGGTTGGTATTCAATATAATTTTTTAGAATTTCCACAGCGGTTTCCATCCATGAAGTTCAGCTATACGAGCAAAGTCATCTATTCTATCTACAGGAATTTTATCGCAATATTTTGCGACGTCCACCATACAATAGCCTTCAGAATAGTTAATGAGTGTTTCTACAACTTCATACTCTCCCGGATCTTTCCACAAAGAATCTTCTATAAAATCCCCTTTGTGTGGAATAATATCTGTTTCTATTTCCTTTCTCCATGAATGCGGAAAATTCTCCCCTTCAAATTCTACAATCTGAGAAATAATCAGTTTCATAATATAAATTTCCCCTTTCATTTATGATAATGAAATTATACCACTCAAACCGTCAATGTTCAATTTTCAATATTCCTACTTTTTCGACAACTGCCCCCAGCTAAGCCAGTTAAGTTTGCTTCTTGTTGCGGCTTTCCCCGAAGCGTGCTACGCTATGCATGACCATATGAAATTGGTCATTTGTATTTCCGCCCCGCCGCCGTCTCCCCGGTAGCGGGGCATCTCTTTACTCCTTGGCGATTGCATCTAAGCAGGCGTTCCAGCCAGATACGAACGCTTTTCCCAGTCCGCCAAACTCATATTGCTCAATCGCAAGTTCTTCTTTCCTCTCCGGCAGTTCCCGGAGCGGACACCAATCCGGCTTTTCTCCGTCTGGTACAAGTTTTCCTACCGCACAACACAGATATTCGTCATCCTCCGTCTCGTAGCATAATGCGCATTTCTGGCACACCTGTTCCGGCATATCCATAACCAATACTGCTTTAGCCATTTGCTCCACCACCTCTCAACATCTTCAAAAGCTGTTCATCATTCCTTTTGCACATTTTTGCTCTTTCACAAGGTTTTTTGCACTTAAAGTAGTCACCATTATACTTCTTACGATCTGCCTTGTCGCAATGCTCACATGGTTTATTCATCTACTCCACCACCTTCCAGTTTTCCTCAAAATCTTCTTTAGGTATCGTAAGCGATATATTTTTGTAATTTATGGTCACTTTACCGTCACGCTCCGCATATACCCACCTCTGCTGTGGATGGCAATGTATAGAGCAGTTTGCCTGTCCATCAGCGGCGGTGATCCGGTATATTATGTATGTCTTAGGTCTGGCTATCATCCATCCCACCGCCTTTCACGATCTCGATTGCCTTTTTCGCAATACAAGCCTTGCAATGCTCACTTCTAATTCCACATTCATGCAAAGTGCGTTCTTCCCCGGTAAGCGCTTTCAACCTTGCCACAACCCTTTCCGGATTGTAGGCAATCGGCTGTTCTTTTATTTCATCAGTAATCGCCACAAAATCAAGACCAATGGCATCTTCCTGTTTCTGAATTGTTTCAAAATGTTTTATTAACGCATCCGCATCAATCAGTCTTCTCATTCACATCACTCCAATCTAATTTCTGTCCACAATTCGGACAATACTTCATATCATTTACTTCCATATTACATACAGGACAAAAGAAATGATAATGTGTCCAGGAATGATTCGTGGTCACTTTTCTCTCTGTCTGTTTCTCCACAGCCGCCCGGCATTCTCCCGGTGTGCCGATTGCCCGGTACTGCTTTAACTCTTCCACCATTACCAATATAGTGTTCGCCTTTTCCTCTCTGCCTTTATAGAAAAGCGGGCTCACATTAGGTTCTTCTTTGACAATATGGTCAAGAGTTACCGTTGCATGGTTTTTGATATTCTCGATAAATCTTACTGCTTTTGCTTCATTCTCTGTCATGGCTACTCCTTTCAACTATTTCCAAAATGGAAACAGTTCACTATCGCTTTTATTCCTCTCTCATAAATCTGTTCATAATGTGGTTCTTCCATGCTGACACATCTTTACTTTCTTTTTCCTCTACGCCTTTCAGCTTGGCTTCGGCTTCCTTTCTGGTAAGAAATACCGACTTTCCAAATTCCATTACATCAATTTGACCAGATAAAGTACTATCATTTGATTCATAATCGCAAAACAGTATAGTTTCTCCATCTTCAAAACAATCCAAATGGAAGTCTTTAACTGTAAACTTATCTATATCTGTTCCAAATCCTGCAAAATCAAGGAAGATTTTATCTCCCACCTTGCACGGAACCCGCAGAAGCAATCCCTGTTCCTCGGCATCCTCATACTCGGCAAGCTTGTTGCAACATTTTCTATGCCCGTTTTTTCTAATTGCCGGTTCAGGTATAGCTTGTCTTTCTTCTCCGTCATCAATCCATCTTGTTAATCTCTTCATGCTATTCCTCGCTTTCTTGCACCCTCTCCCAATCCGATGTATAATATCCTCGGCACCAGTTCCGGGAGGAGTGCGGTTCGCCCGTACCGCCAGTGTCTAGGTTCAAACATTCGAAAATCCCGTAGAACACTCGGCGGCTGGTGCTTTAAATCTCAGTTTATCTTACTTTTTCTACTATCCTTTCAATGAGATATTTAACAATTTCCGCCTGAGTATGCTCTTTATCAGCGTAATGGATTACGTCATCTGTCAGAAAAGCTGGATTTACACTGAGCATATATTTCTGTATCATGGAAGAACATTCTGTCTTATCATACGGCTCAAATTTAATCTGCCTCTGAAATCTACGAAGCAACGCTTTATCCAATCTATCTGCTCTGTTTGTTGCAGCAATCACGATTTGACCATCTACCAGCCCATCCAAAGCTTGCATTAAGGCAATTGTGGTTCTGCCTAATTCCCCATCTGCGCCGGTATCATGTCCTCTTTCCAGTCCGATACAATCAATCTCATCCAGCATAAGGACACATTTCTGTCCCTTGCAGTAGTCGAATACTCTTTGAAGATTCTGCGCTGTTTTTCCCATATAAGATTCAATCAGATATGAAAAGTTCAGATATGCATATGGCAATCCAAGTTTATAAGCTGTGTACTTTGCAAATTCTGTCTTTCCTGTACCCGGATCTCCATATATCAATGTGCTGTTCGTATAAGGAATTCCATACTCAAGCATTTTTGTAGTTGTTTTAACGCCCTTCTCGATTTGTTCAAACAGTTCTTTTTGCTGATTCCCGAGATAGTATCTGTCCTCTCTGAAATCAGAAACATCCTGCATACGGAGTAATCCTGCTAGATTGGCAGGAAGCTCAAACATATGAGTAGAACCGTTCTCAAGAAGTTTCTTATAATACGCTGTTTTTCCTTGATTTTTTTTCGTATTATCATTCAAACAACAACATATAGCTTCTTTTTTCGCATCCTGTATTCTATTCTCTGCCAATGCCCTAATGCATGACAACATATGATCGTCCATTCCCATCTCTCAACTCATTCCTTTCTCCACTAAATTCTAATTTAAAATTCAAATGCTATTTCAGGTGCCTTTGGCATATAGCCATTGGATTGCTCTATTCTGCGGATAGCCGCTCGCATACTCACTTCCTTGTCCTCCCATGCATACTCGTAGCCATCTGGAGCAAACGCCTTTTTACACTTCCCATTGCACCGATCTGTCACTGTCTGTCTACTCATAAAATTCTTGCGTGCAGCTTCTCGTGCCGAGCAATATACTTCCACAATCTCACCTGATGCATCTATTTTCGCTACCGGCTGCCGCCTTGAATTTTTTCCAGTACGTTTCCCAAGCTCTTTTTTGCTGATATACGCAATATTCTGTATGTAGTTATCTGACTGACACCCATTTCTGTGATATGGCACATGATCCGCCGGCGGAACCCCAAGAAATGTTCTTGCCATGATTTGAAGCAGTATAACTTCTTTTGCTTTTCCGTCTTTTGTCAGTTTTACTACCAGGCGAGGGCTCCCACTCATCTTTTTAGGATAAGGCTTCATCGTCCTTACCTTTCCAGATCCGTATATCCGGCGCACATTACCATTCATATCCGCTTGGTACTTCCCGTCATAGCCTGGTATATCTCTCCATGATTCTTTCACGCCATTACCTCCTACGCAAACCGGAGCTGCTCTGTCGGCTCTGTTACTATTCCTGATGTTTGTGCAACTTCTCCTAATATGATTTTCTTAAACATACTTTCAAATATAGGCACAGCAATGCTATTCCCGGCTTGTTTATACAATGCCCCATTTAATTTTCCAGGTTTTCCCGGGTGTACTGACATTGCTTTTTCAAAGTATTCATCAGAATATCCTTGTAATCGCCAACATTCACGCTCTGTCAGGTAACGATATTTTCCATTTCCAAGCGATATTACCCCACTATTGGGGCAACGCATCTGTTTGCAAGTAATGGTCATTGCATAATCTTTAATCACAGGAACCTTTCCATTGAAATCACTTGTTTTATCATGGATTTTGTTTATCATACTAGGCTGTGTTACTGTATAATATTCCGGTACATTTTTTTCCAGGAATTCTGATATATTCCTCATCGGAGTTCTTATTAAACTGTTAAAGTCAAATACTTCTCCCGAAAGACAGCTAACAGTAAATACCCTTTGTCTCGCCTGTGGTAGACCGAACTCTCTTGCATCCAGTATGTCGAAATTATTTGTATATCCCATTTTCTTCATTTCTTCTAGATACTTGTTAAAATTATGTATCATATGTTTACTTAAAACATTTTTTACATTCTCCCATATAACATATCTTGGTTTCCACTGCCCCATCTGTTGGATAATACGAATTGTTTCCCACATAAGACTTGACCTTGTCTCGCTTCCTTCGTCTGCGCCTTTCTGATGTCCGGCAATACTGAAATCCTGGCAAGGGCTTCCGTGAATCAGGATATCAGGTTTTAGATTCCACCCTACAACCGACTGTGTCTTATATGGCAATTCGTCTTTAAACATGGCATTGTAGCTTCTAACTGCTTTTTCATCAATCTCCACATAATCTATTGCCTTTACAGGAATGCCTAAGTTTTGCAAGGCACACCTTGGAGAACCAATCCCACCAAACAATTCTAATATCTGTATCATGGCAGCACCTCCGGCATGAAATCAAACAATGTCGGCTCGTCCACTTCATTCTCTGCAGCCTGCAGGTACCCAACGCCATCCCGGAAGTAATCTGGATTCAATTCGCATCCCTTACCGTTCCGGTGCATCTTAACCGCTGTCATCGGTACAGTCATCAGACCGCCAAACGGATCATAGACCATATCACCCTCATTGCTATATCTATTTATAATTCTCTCCACGATATCCAGCTGCAACGGGCATACATGCATCTGTGCGCGCCTGCGGCTCTGCGTTGTATTAAGGGTACGCATCCGGTTGATATCGTCCCATACTTCCAACTGATTCCACGATCCCGGAGCAACGACCATAAATGTTGCCGGAAGCTTGCCGTCCTTGTCCAGATCTTCTGCAAGCTTAACGTGCTCCTCATAGTTGTATACACTACCGCGGCTATACTCCCGATATACCTGTTGCAAGTTATCAACGGGGAAGTCCTTTAATTCCTCTTTGCTTACAAGTCGGTCTCCTGATGATCTCCAATATCCATGTGCATCGATCTGCCATTGTGCTCTGGTATACACTTCTTTAGATTTCTTGACCGGATCATCTGCATATGCCGTAGATCTGTCTGTTGGCAGCTTCCTGAAAAGCAGAATATATTCAGGACACCCTACGCCCATCTTTGAACCATCCTTGCACTGCTCTGTCCATCCAAGGCGGTATGTCTGGTTATTCTCACGGACCACATCGGTCACGACCGTAATCATGCCGAAATACTGGAAGCCATGCTTCATGTAATGACTGATACACTGCGCGTGAAATGGTTCGATTGTCGGCATACCGGTTCCGGTTGCATTCCCAAATAATACGCGGTCCTTGACATGGATCGCCGCCACACGCCCCGGCTTAAGCACCCGGAGAAGTTCCGGCGTAAGGAAATCCATCTGTTCAAAGAACCGATCTGTATTCTGGTTATGCCCGAAATCGTTATAATTTGCACTGTACTCATAATGATTGCCAAATGGAATTGACGTATGTATCAGATCAATGCTGTTGCTCTCCATTGCCCGTGTTTCTTCTACACAATCTCCATATACCGCTTCATAATGTTTTCCCCTCACTGTTCTTTCTTCTCTGCTACCTTCCACACCCATCTTCCTTTCTAACCGCTCCGCTTTATTCGCAGAATTAAGTCCATATTTCTTCACAATCTCAACCATCTTCGTGACCATATGGTTATGATTCTTCCACTTTTCAAGCAGTGCTTCCTTGATCTGCCGTTCATTCTCCATGTAGATAATGTCAATCACAACCGGTTCTTTCTGTAAAAAGCGATAGCAACGATGCACCGCCTGAATAAAATCGTTAAATTCATAATCAATCCCCAGAAAGATCTCCCGGTGGCAATACCGTTGAAAATTGCATCCTGATCCGGATAATGATTTCTTTGTGGCAAATAACTTCGTCCGTCCATTTGAGAAATCAATTACCCGCTGTTCCCGCAAGTCATAATCCATAGATCCATATATGCCCACCACATCCGGCAACGCCTTTTTAATAGCGTGTCGTTCATTCTCCAGATCATGCCACAACAGGAAATGATCTTCCGGTGATTCTTCCACTATCCGTTTCATTTCTGCCACACGGCGATCAATACTTTCTCTCTTAACTGCCGCAGCTTCTTTCAGCCCCTCTGCGGCTTCTTGAAACAGCTGCATCTGACCGTCCCGATCTGCGGTATCGCCATAATGCACCGGCAGTTCGTGCCACCGCACATCTAATGGCGGCAGATCATATCCATCATCCGAATATGCCGGACTGAGATCTGAAGGTTTCGTAACAAAAAGCGCCCAGCTGCTCACCCACATCCAAAATTCATCTTCCATGTTTGGATATAATGTCAGGTTGTTTGCCTTTGTACTGTCACGCTGGAAGAACCGTGTTAATGCCTGTCCGGTATCCATCACTTCGAGATATCCTGCATAATGGATCAGCTCTTTGTATTTATTCGGTGATGGTGTAGCGGTCGCTACCAACTTATAGGGCACGTTCTTAAATTTGTCCAAAAATGTCTGATAGGTCTTGCTTCCAAAACTTCGTAAAACACTGGCTTCATCAAGGGACGTTGCTGCAAAGTATTCTGGCCGGATGTCACCATCACGGACCCGCTCATAATTCGTCAACACGATCTGGCTTGCGCTCTGCTCCACTTCTTCCATTGTCCGGCAATACTCCGGCTTTTCATATCCAAGCACTTCCACCGCATCATGCGTGAACTCCTGCTTTACTCCAAGCGGCAACACGATCAATGCACGGCCGCCACTATGTTCTGCTGCCAAGTGACAGAATTCAATCTCCTGCACGGTCTTTCCAAGTCCGAAGCTCTCAAACAGTGCACGTCTGCCGCCTTTTAACGCCCACGCCACAGCATCCCTTTGATGCGGCTTCAACGCATTGCTTACTTTCGCAGGATCCACAATAAAACCGCTGTCCTGCGCCAATTCTATTTTTGATTCTAAAAATTCTTTATATGTCATTCTTCAAAAGGAACCCGATATATCGTTACCCCGGCCGGAGGTTCGGCTCCTTTCTGATATGTCTTGTATTTATAATGTTTTTGTGCTAAAATTAAGACCTAAATATTTTAGCAATATAGCTCAGTGGATAGAGCGCGCCTCTTAGAAGGGCATGGTCGCGGGTTCGAGTCCCGCTATTGATTACAACGCACCTACTTTGTTAGGTGCTTTTTATATGTATTTACATCATCTGATCTAACGGCAAGCTCATCTGCCCCTTGCAGTTGTCCCCGATCGTCGTAGGATCCCATTCCACGCCGATATAGTCCAGGACTTTCGCCCATCCATAATCATTCCCATCCTTATCCTTACAGAGATGGAACATCAGATAGTCCCACTCTTTTGGATTGCTTTCATACAACAGATCAAACCGATGCGGTCGTTTCTCCATGTGGATTCCAAACCCGCACATACTGCATCCGGTACGCTGTGCCTTGGTGGTATATAATGTGCCGTCTGGTTTCCGATCAATCGTCCCATATATATCCGGTATGATCGTATCTGGCATCTTAAAGCACTTGGGGATCCGCCCATCCCTTAAAAGCCTGTCATGATATTTTTCTTTCAAGCCATTTTTCCACAACTCATCCATCTCCAACGCCAGCCTTAAAATATCCTGTCTGCCAAAAATCGCAAACGGCGCTGATCTGATCGTGGATGCTCCGAAGTAATTACAACCATTCATCCGCAAGCTCTTGGCTCGTCTGCCGCCCTCGGATGCCATTAATCCCAAATATGGCACACTGTTGTGTTCCTTTCCCCAGTTGTCACAATTTTTCTCTTTAAGGTAATAGCAGCACTTGGACGATACCAGAAAGTCCGGCTTCTGGAAGTCACATCCCTCATTTTCGTTTTCATATCCTCCGAACAGTTCAAGCCACTTCTGCTTCAGCTGCATTTTTGAGTTTTTCTGCCACCCGCCGTATTCTCCGGTCTCTCCGGTTATGATCGCATGTCGAACCGTTTTGTTCTTCTCCGTAGGATTCTGGAGCAGTTCTATCTTTCCTGCAATCTCCTTGGAAATGACCGGGAATCCAAATTCCTGTATTACCCTCGCCTTAGTCCACAATTTCCCGTCATCCCGTTTCAGTGGCGGCACATTGATAATCCCGATCGCCTTATGTACCCTCTGGATGCTCTTATCCTCTAATGTGGATGCTGACACTCCCGGAACATCTATCTGACACACTTCACGCAAAAACAGGAATAATACGATGCTATCCAATCCACCAACCGATACATGACAGTTCAGCCCGCGGCGATCACACTCTGCCTTAAACTCTTCCGCCCTGATCTGGGCGTATTTCCGCTTAAACTCATACGGCTGTTTCTCTTTTTGCATAAACGAAGCGATCTTCTCATATGCCCCTATTCGCTTCATCCTTTCCTGTACTGATTCCATTTTCTCCCTCCTTTGATCTCTTTTCGCACCACATCGGGCTTGTGTGTATGCTCCTTGGCACTTCCCGGATCTCCGAATCAGATACCCTGCATCCCCACACCCGCCGCCCGGTTGTATTGATGACGCAACACCGTTTGTCGCAATCGCGGCACTGCGGAATATATACCCGCCCGTCTCTGGCTCCCTTTGTCACGGTCGTTTTCAATCCGTTTGTCCGGATGTAGTAGTACACCGAAGATTCCGTGATGTACACCTCTCCGAAACGCGCCTGCATGGCATCCGTGATCTGACTTGTCGTGCAACCGGCGGCAAGCAGATGCTCGATCTCACCGCGGTACGGATCAAAACGGCTGCGGCGGCGCTTATATATATTTTTTGCCATCCCTGTTCCCCCGCATCATCTTGTTTATGATCTCCGCTTTATGCCGCTCTGCGATGTGATCCCGAACTGATTCTTCCGGAAACGCGATCTGATAGGTCCGCTCCTTGATCCGGTTTGTGATCCGGTCATCGTACTGCAAAGTTTCCAGTGATTCATTGCTTGTAAAAATCGTCACTTTCCGGTTTATGTACCGCTCGTTGATGATCTGATACAACTTGTCGTTGATCCATTCCGCTGGACGCTCCACGCCGAAATCATCAATAATCAGCGCATCCGTGGTGCTAAGTGCATCCAGCAACCGGCTCTCGCTGTATTCCGCACCCTTGCCCCATGTATTTTTTATTTCCTGCAGGATGGTCAGTGACACCGCAAACTTGACCGCATAGCTTTTCATAAGCTCATTCGCGATTCCTGCGGCGATCCGGGTTTTTCCGCTCCCTTTGGTTCGGGACCAGATAAAAAGTCCCATGCCCTGCTCCTTCTGGTTTTCAAAATCATCCAGATAGGTTTTTATGATCTTGCATGCATCCGATACTCTCTTTTTGCTGTCTGGATTCCGGTACACATCCATCCGAAATGTCTTGAGGTCCATCCCCCGGAACGCTTCCGGAATGTCCGCGAACCGTAACCGCCGTGACATAACCGCGCGCTCCCGGCACTGGCACGGCTTTGCCGCTTCTACGCCGTTCTTTTTCACTAAGATCCACTCGCTGCCATGACAGATCGGACACACGTCAGAATCCCTGGAACTCTCCGGTGTCTCCCCGCTCACGCATGAGCTCGTTGAGTGATTTTTCATGCGTTCCAGTATCTCTTCCAGCTCCATCGTTCTCTCCTTTCAGATATTGCATAAATAAATTCTCGCGAAGCCAGTTCTCCGGCTTCTTGATATACCGCTCCGCCGTTTTCTCCCGTCTGCAAACAACTGCGTAATTCTTTGCCGCCCGTATCAGGTCCTCTTCCGGCACACCCGCCAATACCGCATCGCAGTATTCTGTCTCAACCAGATAGCCAGTACACTTTTTCGGATAAGCTGCGGCGAAATCCGCAAACCGTTCCACGGGGGATACAGGGGGTGTTTTTGTTTCGTTTTGTTTATGTTTATTAATAGGTACACTTTGTGGTTCACACTGTGATACGCTCTGTGGTTCGGTCTGTGGTTCATTTTGTGGTTCACACTGTGGTACATTTTTTATTCCATTTTGTACCACAAGGCTATTGAGATGATAAACTGCTGACAGATTTCCACCGCGGGACTTCCATGTAATATATCCATCCTGTTCCAGCCGGTTCCTTGCCCTTTTAATCGCCTGTGCGTTCAATCCCGATTTCAGCACCAGGACTGATACAGCTACCGTAAACTCTTGCTGCCAACCCGTTTTATTTGCTATGGACATAAGCGCATGCCATAAAGCAATGGCGGGTGAGGGCAGCGGATTTAGTTCGAGCCGATCGTAGAACGCTTTTATTTCGGCTAAGTAATTCAAGACATCACCCCGTTTCCAAGTCCGTTATTGTCACTTCTGTTCGGGGATTCCATTTATCAACATCCACATAGCTACCATCCGTGGAAACAATAATCTTGCAGTTATCATCTATAAGCACTCCATAATGCACTAGAATGTCGTGCAAGGCCTCATGCAGATTCGTGAGATCAACTCTGCGGTTATTCGGCATATAATACACGGATTTTACATTTACCTTATGGTCGATCGTGTCTATATGCGGCATATACGGTTCGCACTGCTTTTCGTATTTCCTGTAAGCCGATGATTGAATTATTCTTGGTCGCCCTGTTTTATCTTTGATAATCTGCTGGCTGTTCTTTTTCGTGATTGGCTTTAAAGGAATTGTAAATTTATACTGCACACGCACCACCATCCATTCCGATCTGTGCATTACAGTCACATATGATCTCCTGCAAATATGCCGACAGTGTATAGCAGTCAATAAATTCATGCGCATCTGCCAGATCCTTACGTTTCAAAGCCTTGTAACTCTTTGTCTTGCCGTCATCATCATAAATACCAAATTCACGTTTCAACTGGCTGTAAATGTCACGGTATACCATCTGGCGCACCTTTTTATCCTTATAGGCTTCGGATTTCTTGCCGCCAAGCATTTCCACACCTTTGCGTTTCACATGCGCTGACAGTTCATCCGATTCCGCACCAAACAGCGGCATATCATTTTCGATGGAATATACTTTCTGTTCTACGGAATCCACTTTCTGTTCCAACTCCACAGTGCCCTGTGCCAGCAAAGCGATCTGTTCCAGTGCTGTGCGCGGTCTCTGGATTGTTTCTTCCATCTCATGAAACCGGTTAATATATTTTGCGGTAAACTCTGTTCCCTTAACTCCGGTCAGCTTATGAGCGATAAACTCACAGCCTTTCTTTGTGACCAGGTAGCAAGGCTTCTTCCTGTTTGCCTTATCTGTATATTCCGATTCTGTGAAAAAATCGGTGTGTCCAATTTTGGACGCATCTAATTGAGTTATGTACTCTCTCACATCTCTTAATAATTTGTTATGATCTTTGCCAACCATATCAGCGACCTCAACCGAGGTAATTGCTTTCTGCTCTAAATTCTCCATATTGCTCCTTTCTCCCGGCACCGAAGCACCGGGCAATAGTCATGGCTCGTGATACCTTTCTCGCATGAACAGTTTCTTTCGCTAACGCGGGTGTCTCAACCCTAGTCTTTTACGACTATCCCATAAACCTTATAATCTCTCTGGAATGCATCCATCCCTTTTTGATGCGCTATTGTATGATGTGTACGGCACAGGCATATCTTCCGGTAATTGCTGTCATCCACTTTCCTGCGATCATTTCCCATGCCGATCGTATCAACATGATGTATCTCACCATCCCGGCCGCACACGGCACATTTTCTGTTTTTCAGGCAAAAGTACAAATATCGCCCAATATCATCTGTCCGCTCTATTGCATTCTCTGAAAGCTGTATGCCGTTCTGTATGGCAAATTCCAATATGGTATTGATAAATTCCCTTGCGACATCCATAGAACAGTTGGAAAGACTGAAATACCCATCACCTGTCCGGATCATATGCTCATATTTCATGATCTCTTTCATTTCTTCCGGTGGATAACCGGTATAATCAGCAATATCACGGATGGTCGCATATGCCTTTTTCCGTTGCTCCGCAGAAATATGTCTGCCATCATCAAAACGGATTTCCGCTTTACTGATCTTCTTACGGACCAGCATTTCTGCAATATGTTTTTCCGGTATTACCGCCCGGATCTCCGTGCCGTCTTTATCCTCACGGCATTGCTTCAAAACTACCAGCTCATGCATCATTCATCACCGTATTTCGATTTTATCGCCAGCAGCATATTTCCAGCGTTGGCAGCACTCAACGTATCCCATGTGCTATTATTGGTTTTCAGCCAATACTCAGCGTTGATTTTGTGCTTGTTGCACAAATCCTTTATCGTCATGATCTGCGCAGCCGAAGCCTTTTCCTCACACTCCGGTATTGCATTTCCAAAAGGCTGCATTTCTTCTTTCAGCCACAGATCAAAGCCAAGACCTGTATGTATCGCAACACACTTTACAAAACTGCGGCACATGCTATTCCAGACTCTTTGCTGACTCATGGAATTATCCTTAACCGGATTGGATCCGTTCATTACCGGGGACTGCATTTCGTATTCGTCTGCGTCAATCACAACCTTAATTCTTGTTTCATAACACCGGTTTGTATTGCCGCTTTTATCAGTAAACGTCTGATCTGTCATTCGCAGACTGCTTCCTGTTTTTTCATCAGGTATTGGCATCCAATATACTTTCTCTGCTCCGTTTTCATGAAGCAGATCAATACATTTCGCCCAATTAAGGTACAGCATGCCGTCTCTATCCTCACAATACGGTTTAACATCTATCCCCCGCATCTCCTTATAACTTTTCAATGCCATAATCACACCTCACAATCATTTGAAATCCTTAAATCTCCGATACAATCTTCACACCATATATCCCCGTTCGGGAACACATATCGAAAATCACCCTGGGTATGATTTCCGCAGTTGCAGCAGATCGGAAGCCTGTCCAACTGTTCCGCCTGTTCTTCATCCCGCCGAAGAAAATCATCGTACGGATCACCCATCATTTTCGCCATCCAATCCGGCAACCGCTTTTAATGACTTCGTATCAATATAAATCTCATCCTTGCGCGATCTGATATAATCGTTCAGCGCCTGCAATCTTGCCGAAGCATACAGCAGTGCGCGGTACTCTGATTTCGGGATTGTTATTGTTTCATCGCAACTCATATAAATTCCTCCATTTCCATCTGTTTAAAATCCTTGGATGCCACCATACACTGCATCCGGTACACGATGCCTTTTCTTTTTTCCTTTTCTTCCAGGCAATCGCGGCAGTAACCATTGACTGCTTCACCGGCGTCCAGATGATCCCCGCATCCTCGGCAAACTTGATATTTCATAATTTTTCCTTTCCAAAATTGAAAAACCGTGTTACAATACAGAAAATGCTTTTTTGCATTACTGTTGAATAGCACCGGTTCTCGCCAAAGAATCTGACGGTGCTATTTTTCTTTTTAATCTACAGCGGAGATTTACTTTCTCTCGCTCACTCTGGATCTTCTTCAATTTGTTTCCAGCACCGAGCAATGCCAGCCCGATCAAAAACACGATCCCGCCGATCACAGGTTGTCCATCATAACCGTAGGCTGACAAGATCGCCGCCGTGGATCCGGACACCATGAGTATGTTTCCTGTCTTAATCAAATCACCTTCCCCCTTTCCTCTTCCGGAATCCTTAATATCAACCGTATCCGGTGCATCTCTCCCAATTTAAAAGTTTCTGGATTCCGCAAACGATAATTCAATGTTGCTTCTGGCATGCATATCTTTTCAGCCAATTCTTTGTTTGTGCGAATTCCGTTTGTTTCCATGTTCTTCTTTATTAGGGCTCTAATATCTCTCCTATACATTTCTACGTCTGTCGGTTTTGCTCTTGGCATATTGTTTCCCCTTTCTTTTTGTTGTGAATATAATTCACATGTTATGGTAAAAAAATTTCGTCTCTTTCTTTTCTGCTAAGACGAAGTACCTTTGTCAGCGCCACAATTTCTGACGCATAAAAATTACCGCTTTTCATTCTGTTATAGAGTGTTTCTCTTAAAATACCAGATTTGTCAGCAATCGCAGAAACAGTCATTCCAGAATCGCTCATTTTTTCTTTGAGCAGTTCTACATTTGCCACTATTTTATCACCGTCCTTTCGTGAACTATATTCACTATATCATCGGTGTGAATTTCTGTCAACACTTTTTTATAATTTTGTTGAATTATTTTACACAACATGGTATTATAGTTTCATACAACAACGAAAGGGGTTCCGCTTATGCTTGACCTATATAAGAATATTAAGGAAAGAAGACTTGAACTTAAAATGTCACAAGATGCATTGGCTGAATTAACTGGATATAAGGATAGATCATCCATTGCGAAAATAGAAAAGGGCGAAGTAGATATTTCCGAATCTAAAATAAGAGAATTTGCTAAAGCATTAAAAATATCTCCTCAAGAGTTAATGGGGTGGGATGAGCCGGAAAAACCTGTAACCATTGCCGCTCACTTTGATGGGGATGATTATACTGCAGAAGAATTAGACAGAATAAATGAATTTGCCAAATTTGTCAAATCCCAAAGGAAGTAGTCCCGCTTATTGGACATGTGTTTTGATAAAATGGCTATGAGGAAACACAAAAGGAGTGGTTATTTGACTGAATATGAAAAGCTTTTAGATAAAGCAAAAGACAATAACGTTACGATTTATGAAAAATATGATCTGTCAGGAACCAGATTACAGGGTTTGTATTGCAATGGCTCTATTGCGTTAAGCAATAAACTTGAAACAGAAGCCGAAAAATTTTCGATATTAAATGAAGAAATGGGACATCACTTCACTTCTACTGGCGACATTATAGATATGTCAGATACATCTAATCGAAAACAGGAATTACGCGCACGTTTGTGGGGATACAACAACGCAATCGGATTGTCTGGAATAATCCGAGCATATAAGCATGGATGTAGAAGCCGGCAAGATATGGCAGATTTCTTTGGTGTATCAGAGCAATATCTCTGTGAAGCTCTTGAAACTTATGCCGCAAAATACAGCCCGTTTACACAAGTTGACAACTATATTATATATTTCGATCCATCATTTGGAGTGCTGGAGATTCAAAAATAATATTTTTTAGTAAAGCAGTCGAAAACCGTCGATTTTTTAGTAATTTGCTACTATGCTCTGTATGGTATGATTAATTATATATTACTGTTTCAATAAAAAAAACGTCTGCAAAAGAACTGACGTTTGATTATTGGAGGAAATGATATGGATACAGAAGAATTGGCACTATCAGCATTATATGATGAGATCCTTAATTTTCAACTCTTGCATATTCCATCCGAAACTCGTTTTTGGATGGTTCGAACCAAAAAGGGATATTTTTATCATGAATTTATTTCAAACAATTACGTTGCACTTGCTTGGAACACGCTTACAGCTCAAACAAGCTTTTCAGATGCAACTTCCGAAACATTAGGACAATCAATTACTGATGATTATCCAGAAATTAAACGTGCAACGCTTGTTATTAATAAATGCAAAAGTTTTATTTTTGATATTAAGCCCGGCGATATATTAGTCATTCCAAGTGCATCTAGCAAATATGTAACTTTTGCATATGCTGGTGAATATTATGAGGATCAGGAAAAAACCTATGAACTTGAAATTGAAGTCATTTCCAAAATTGAAAATAAAGATGTTTTAATCGATCAAATATCTTGTCCTTATAAAAAACGGCGAAAAATTATTCCTATCAGAACTATACTTGGTGAAGAACTTAATTTTCATTTGTTTAAAACAATTTCTTCTTATCATGGAATAACTAATCTGGATTCATCAGCGGAATTAATTTTAGATCATTTATATAACTGCTATTCTTATAACAACACAACTCGCTTAGTTTTCCATGTTGGGAAACCTGGGCAAATAACATCAAAAGAGTTTTCTGGTTTGCTCTATAGTATAAACTCTATTTTATGTGCTCCAGAAATTGACGAAATGGCTATTTCGACACAAGCTACTGTTCACTCCATTGGTGACATTGTCTTTTCTATAAAAGAAATTTATAAGTGGTTCACATCTAATTATTTAATATTTATTGCACTTGCCACAATCTTAGGTGGCGGAAAATTTTTAACTGTTGAACTACCTGGAATCGCTCGTATAATAAAAGACTTTCAATCTATAAAAGATGAAAAGAGAAAAAATGACGCAGAAATAACAAAGTTGGAATTAGAAAACTTACAAAAAGCTCTTGAAATCGAACAACGTATTAAAGAAAATGGTGTAGATCCTCAAGCATTGCTTAATAATATTGGTATCTTATCACACTGCCGACAATCAATGCAAATTAATCCAATTGAATCATTAGCGACTCCTATTTCAAATACTGCAAATGAAATAACCGAAACAGATGATGAAGAGCAAGAAGTATAATAATTGTTATTGCAATTCCAATTGCGAAATAAACTATGACAGAATCGTCATTTATATATTTGTATGTGATTTTACAGTACATCCCCATAATTGCTAAAAAGAAAGAACTATACATAATACTGTTATATAACTTTTTTACATAATTACGCATATACTTCATCTCCTCTTATCCAGCTTAATATATATTTTTTATTAAGTCCATGAATAATTTGTTAACAATAAAAAAACCGCCCCACTTTTCAGCAAGGCGGCAATATTCCCAAATAAAAACAATTTAGTATGCGCATTTTATGCACACACTGCTATAACTTTTGCAAAGGAGAATCATATGGACGAAAGAGAATTTCATGACAAATTATCTGCATTACAAGAACGTGTTCTTTCCAATGCTCTCTCTGAAGATGAGGAAACAAACTATACCGAATCATTATTTGAATCGATCCGTCACGTTAATGAATACGGACAAGAGTTTTGGTACGCGCGAGAATTGCAAGTTGCTCTTGAATATAAACAGTGGCGTAGATTTTGCAACGTAATTGATAAGGCAAAGATTGCTTGCGAACAGGCTAATAATGCGGTCTCTGCCCATTTTGCCAACGTTGGCAAAATGGTAGAAGCAGGCGTTGCACCAAAAGAAATTGGAGATATTCAATTATCCCGCTATGCCTGCTATCTCATCGTACAAAATGGTGATCCGCGCAAAAAAGTAATTGCTCTTGGTCAATCCTATTTTGCAGTAAAGACTCGTCAACAGGAATTGATTGATCACTACGATGACCTTAACGATGATCAGAAGCGTCTCGCTATCCGCCAAGAAATGAAAGAACATAATAAATTACTTGTTGCTGCCGCAAAAGATGCTGGTGTTGAAACTACTCTGGATTATGCTATATTCCAAAATTGTGGATATAAAGGGCTTTATGGAGGGATGACCGCAAAAGATATCAAAGAACATAAAAACTTACACGGAAAAGAAAATATTTTAGACTATATGGGACATGAAGAATTAGCCGCAAACTTATTTCGTGCTACTCAGACAGAAGCAAAACTCCGTAGAGATCATGTTCAGGGTAAAGAAAATGCCAATCAAACACACTACGAAGTTGGTAAAGAAGTGCGCGATACCATAGCAAGGCTTGGTGGAACAATGCCAGAAGATTTACCTACGCCAACGAAAAGTATCCAGCAGATAGAAAAAGAACAAAAACGTTTATTAAAAGACAAATAAACTAAAAAAACCGCCCTGCTCTACCAAAGCAAGGCGGCATGCTCCAGATGATACTGAAGCCCTAAGCAAGCATATTGTATCATTCTCGGAGCAGCTATGCAAGCGGAACACCCGTTCCACGCTGGCTGTTATTTTTATACTTATTTTTAGGGAGGAATGCTACAATGGCAAGGAAGAAAAAAGGTGAGCTGCCATCCGGCAGCATACGGCGTCAGATCTACGATCACTCAGAACCTCAATTTGACAAAAACGGGAATCCCATCATAGATCCCAAGACTGGAAAGCAAAAAATGAAACGTATTTACCGTTCGATCACTGCCTCATCAGCCAGTGAAGCTGATCTGATTAAAGCAGAGATCAAGGCTGGCAAAAAGGCATTAGAAAAACCATGTGACATGTCTCTATCTGAAGCTATTGAAAAGTACATTTCATCATCAGATGCTTTGCTGTCTCCGTCTACCATCCGCGGCTATCGTACCATTCAGCGCAATGCGTTCCGCACTATTATGAGCACTCCTTTAAACGCTCTTACAAATGACTTGCTCCGGAATGCTGTAAATGCAGAATGCAAACGTACTACAGGAAAAGCAAATCATCCCAAGCAGATATCATCTAAAACAGTAATAAATGAGTATGGATTGATTTCTGCAGTCCTGAATATGTATGTTCCAAGCCTGGACTGTTCTGTTAAATTGCCGCAGATCGAACATAATAAACACGAACTTTCCACACCGGATGTTATATATAGCATCGTAAAGGGTACTGATATAGAATTGCCTGTGCTGCTTGCCATGTGGCTGTCTTTTACCGCATCGGAGATCCAGGGACTGACAAAATCCAAATCCATATCAGCGGATGGATGCTACATCACAATAAAAGAGGTTATCGTTTACGATGAAAATAATAAACCTGTTATCAAAAACAAGGGAAAACAGCCAACCAGAGACAGAACACTCCGGATCCCGGATTACATCCGCCAGTTAATTGATCGGGTGCCAACGGACAAACTTGTTCCTCTATCAAGTAACAGCATTTACAAGCGTTTCCGGAAGTTGATTTCTGCTGCTGGCATACCATACATGACATTCCATGATTTACGGCATGTAAATGCGTCCGTAATGACGATTCTCAATGTACCAGATAAATACGCACAAGAGCGTGGAGGATGGCGATCTGACCACATCATGAAAAGTACATACATGCAGACATTTTCCGCAGAACGCGCTTCTGTCGATGAGCAGATTGACAGCTATATGGAGCAAATGATTGATGGGAAATCCAGTTGTTACGAGAAAAAACTTGCATGTTGGCTAACACTCTTTGATCTGCAAGACACACCGGATAACAGATCAGCTTTTGATTTATTTTGCAAAAACAATTCAATAAAAACGTGAAAATGCAACACGAAATGCAACACGTTTTTAACCAAGCGCCGAATTTATGGGTATTATATGCACATTTAAGCGGGTTCGAATCCCGCCGTCTGCGCTCTGAAAAGAAATGCCGGAAAGCATCCATCCTCGATGTTTCCCGGCATTTTCCATATCTACCTTTTCACCACCAGCCATTTTCCCTTCCATGTATACAATATCATGAGCACCGTGCCAAACGCCCACGAAACCGGATACAGCACAAAAACGCCATCGATCGTGGAAAACAGCGGAAGCACAAACTGGATCCAGATGATCCGAAACAGGCAGAGGGAGGTCAGAAGGATCACCATCGGCGGCACGCTTTTTCCTGTTCCGCGAACCGTTCCCGCCAGTCCGTGCATAATGCTGAGCAGGAAATAGAACGGGCAGAAATAGCGCATTGCCTGTTTTCCGAATGCGATCACCTCCGCGTCTTTCGTAAACATCCGCATGAGCGGATCCGCAAAAGTAAGCAGCAGCACTCCTGTCAGTACCGTGTATACAAAGCCCATCGCAAGCGTGACCCACATGCCCTTCTTCACGCGGTCGATCTTTCCCGCGCCGTAATTCTGCCCGGTAAATGTTGTCACTGCCATGCTGAAGCTCATGACCGGCAGGATGTTGAATCCGTCAATCTTCATATATGCCCCGAATCCCGCCATCGCCGCAGCACCAAAGCCATTTACACTGGACTGCACGAGCACATTGGAAAACGAGATGACCATATTCTGGATCCCGGTCGGCAGTCCGACTGTGATGATCCGGGCTGCCATCTTTTTCTGTACCCGGATCTTTCCGAGGCTGACCTGATAATCCGCCGGAACGCGCATCAGAAAAAGCAGGGACAGCACGCAGGAAACAAGCTGGCTGATATCCGTTGCGACCGCCGCTCCCGCGACACCCATATGAAACCCTGCGATCAGCACCAGATCCAATACGATATTCGTAACCGATGCGACCGCCAGATAGAGCAGGGAACGTCTGGAATTTCCTGCCGCATTTAGGATCCCTGCCGCCATATTGTAAAGTACGCTAAAGATCACACCGCCAAAATAGAGTTTCAGATACAGTGCGGATTCGTCAAACACCTCTGCCGGTGTATGCATCCACCGCAGCAGCTGACTGCTAAAGCAGATTCCGCCCACTGTGATGATCACGCCAAGGATCGCCGAGAGCGCGATCGCCGTGTGAACCGCATCCTGTACTCCCTGTTTTTCTTTCGCGCCAAGATACTGCGACACGATCACGCCGGCTCCGACCGCCAGCCCCTGGCTGAACGCGATCAGAAGGCAGATGATCGAAGTACTCGACCCGACTGCCGCAAGCGCGTTGCTTCCCACAAAATTTCCCACGATAATGGAGTCCACGGTATTGTACAACTGCTGCAGCAGATTACCCAAAATCAGCGGCACCGAAAAGAAAAATATTTTCTTCGCGATGCCGCCTTCTGTCATAAGTTCCGTCTTATTGTTATTTTCCACTTTCTATCACCTTAATTTCTATCCTCAGACTGTCTGTTATTATAGCACAGTGGAAAATATTTTTTAATATCAATTTTTAAATGTCTGCCATTTTAGTCCTGCGGTTTGAAATCCCGGATCAGATTCCAGGTTGGCAGTGCGTTTCCTTCGTAGTCGAACAATGCCTGGTTTGCCCATTCATTTCCGCACGGTCCTTTATCGTTCATGTATTTTAAAGATGCAGGAGTCGCCCATCCGGAACCGGCAACCGGGATCCACGCCGGCTCCCAGTAGAAAAAGCCTTTTCCCTTGTTTCCTTTGATGTGGCTGATGCGGTTTAAGAAATCTTCCATAAAATCGTACTGTCCCTGCACCGTCATCGGATACTCGATCTTCTCCACCAGCTCCGGTTTAGTCGCGTAGCCTTTTCTCTCATCATCCGAAAGCTTTTCGTAGGTCTTATAATCCTCCATCGTATAGCCCATTGAAACTTCCGCGATCACAAGATCCTTTCCGTAACGCTCCGCAATATCATTCATATTGTCTGTCAGCATATCCAGCGTTCCATGCCAGAACGGATAATAGGACAGACCGATGATCTGGAAATCTTCGCCGCGTTTTGTGAATTCATCAAACCACTCGCGGTAAAGCGTGTTGTTTCCACCATTGTCGAGATGGATCATGACCGGCACATCCTTCTCCACCGCGCGCACGCCACGGATACCGGCATTGACGAATTTCGCAATGTTATCATAATTCGGCACCTTTCCTTCCGGCCAGAGCAGCCCGTTGGAAAGCTCGTTTCCGACCTGCACCATCGTTGTGTTGATGCCGTTTTCTTTGAATACTTTCATCGTGTCTGCAGTAAAATCATAAACTGCCTGTTCCAGCTCTTCTACGCTGTAACCTTCCCACGCCTTTGGCTTGATCTGTTTTCCGGGATCTGCCCAGAAATCACTGTAATGGAAATTTAACAGCACACCAAGTCCCGCATCTGTCACTTTTTTTGCGATCGCAAGCGTGTTCTTTAAGTCATTTTCTCCTGCGCCGTAAGATTCTCCGTTTTCCGACCACGGATCATTCCACAGACGGATACGGATCGTGTCCACATCATATTTTTTCATGATGTCCAAAATATCCGTTTCCGTTCCATCGACATAATACTTCGCGCCACATTTTTCCAGTTCCAGCAAAGTTGATAAATCCATTCCCTTGACAAATTTCATATCGTTCTCCTTCTTCGTTTTTCTATGTGAAAATCTCCATTTTTCCTTTCCTATTCGAAAACAGCTGCCGCACATTTGTACGGCAGCTTCTGTTTTCAGTCAAAATCAAACTTTGTAATTCTCTCGTGCATCGCTTTGTAGCGGAAACGGATCATTTCGTTTTTCTCTAATACGTCCTCTTCCGTTCCTCTGTACTGGCAGCGGATGCAGCTGTAAATACCGGTATCCTTGTTATAAAACATATCAATGTCCAGATCTCTTAAAAAACAGGATGGGCATCTATAATTTAATTTGCCTTTGCCAAGTTGAGCCATGTCGCAAATACCTCCTTATCTGAGATTGTTTTTCTGTAACCCAATGTGAACATCGGGGAGAATGCATATCCTTCTTTTACATAACCTTCCGCTTCCGCGTCAGATGCTGTCATGGATACCTGTGTCTCAATTTCAGGAATGACTGCGGAAACCTCTGTGGCACCCTTTACGCCTTCTTCACGGCATTTGTATTCGTAATTGATGGTCTTTTCTTCCGGTCCGTCAATCTTTAATGTGATATGGGACATATCTTCGGAATATTCCGTTGTGCCGTAGCATGCAACCATGTATTCGTTTAAGGTTACTTCTGCGTTCGGATCGCTCATCTCAAGGATCGTTCTCTCGATCTTGATATTGGAAGATCCTTCCTCGAAGTATTCTTTGGTCTGTAATTTCACAGTCAGATCACGGAACTCGATCGTAACCGGATCCAGTGTAAGGATTCTGGTCTTGCCTTCCTGTGAGAAGTGTGCGTGTGTCGGGCAGAGGCAAAGATCTACTTCCTCTCCTTTGTAAGAAAGCTTCGCGCTTCTTACGGTTCCTTCTCCTGCGTAGTGTGTGAAATAACCTGCGCGGTATTTTTCCTGGATCAGGAATGGGTAGGACGCATCCTGCACATGCTTGGTTCCGATACCAACCGGCCACTCCAGTTTTGCTGCGTAAGGACGAAGATCCACGATCGCGCCGCCCTGATCCATATTGACACATGCTCTCATGTACGGATCGCAGTACCAGAATAACTGTTTGTCAGATCCATATAAGATATCTCTCCACAGTGCGCATTCCGGCTCATTGTAATTGTTCTGGTTCACGCCCTTCTTCTCACGATAGTAGTCTGCGAACTCAGACATGGTCATATCGATCAGCTGACCTTCTTTTTTCAGCTTGCCATAGTAAGCGCATCCATCGCTGTAGGATTTGTAGAGAAGTTCATACGGCTGCTCCCAGCGTCCCATCTTGTTCATCCAGCCCGGTCCGACGAACATCATGTTGTAGGAATATCCGTTGTTGTATTTCTCCAGAGAACGATACTGGTCGATCAGGTTGTACAGATATGGATATTCCCATGTCTTGGTATCATAGATCATACCACGGAGTACGTTCTGCGGATGTGTTCCGAAGTTGGAGCCGTTTCCGTCGTAGCATGCGATCAGGTCGCGGGAAAGATGCGGGATCGCTACGATACCACTGTCTTCCTCTTTGTTTGCTGCCGGTGCGTGTGTGTTCTGTTTGGACGGGATCCACGGTGCCCATGGGCCGCCATCAAACAAGGTGTACCAGGAGTTGTTGCAGGTATGGTATGCTTTCGGGCCTTCCTCCCAGCAGGTTGCAACCGCACATTTTACGGTCGGATAAGTTGCCTTGATGTAATTGGTCAGATCCGCATCCATATAGTAGGAACCTGTGGATTCCGGATAGAAGCCAAATCTGTCATGGAATTTTTCAAATACGTCATTTACGATCGCTTTCTTGTCTTCCATGGAAAACATCCAGATACAGAAATCTTTTGTTTTGTATTTTTCACGGAATTCCTCGCACGGCAGACCAAGTAAGGATAATGCGATCTCGTCGCCGTATACTTCATGATCGTGTTTTGCGATCTCTACCGCTTCATCATTGAAAAGAGAAGCGTAGGTCATCTGGATCGTTACCTTTAAGCCATTCTCATGCGCAAGTCTCTGCTGTGTCTTGAAAATATCAAGAGATTCTGTAAGCAGTGCCTTATCTCCGATATCTTCTTCTTTTCCCTGTCCTGTCACAGTCGCAGAATATTCTGGAACCATTTCCGGACGATGAATAAGATTTAATACGAATTTATCCATTTTTCTTTTCTCCTTATTATAAATGTGATTAACCTTTTACTGCTCCACCTGTAACGCCCTCTACATAGAACTTCTGCATTACTACAAAGAGGATCGAGATCGGTATTGCGATCATTACACCGCCGGCACAGAAAATCGAGAAGTAGTCGCCGATCAGGGTCTTCTGAAGCAGGTTGTAAAGTCCGATCGCTACAGTCCAGTCCGCGGAATCTTTGGATTTGATCATGATACGTGCCATAACGAAATCCATCCACGGGTTTAAGAACGCATTGATGATGGTATACACGATCATCGGTTTGGAAAGCGGAATGATGATCTTTGTAAAAATCGTTGCCTCGGATGCTCCTTCTAAGCGCGCCGCCTCACGCAGGGAAACCGGGATCGTATCGAAGAATCCCTTCAATACCAGAAATCCGAGTCCGGAACCTGCCGAATAGACAATGACCAGTCCTGCAAGTGAATCGGTAAGTCCGAGCATTTTTAATACGAAGTAAACCGCGATCATGGAAAGTACGCCAGGGAACATTCCAAGGATGATCGAAAAGCTCATGAGCGGTTTTCTCGCTTTAAATCTCATACAGCTGAATGCGTAGGAAACCATCAGTACAAATGCGGATGAAACAATACAGGTAAAAAATGCTATGATAAACGTATTTTTAAACCATGCCGGGAAGTTCGCCGCGGTATCTGTTTCAAAGAACAGCTGGTTATAATTTCCAAGTGTCCAGTGTGACGGGAAAAAGTGCTGGTAGCTTACGCCCTTTGTTGTGGAGAGTGAAGTAACAACCAGCCACACGATCGGGATCAGCCAGATAAATGCGAGGAAAGCAAGTACCAGGTGTCTTACAATTATTTTCCAAGTTTTTTTTCTCATTATTGATATACCTCCTCTTTGTCGCCACTGATCATTCTGGTGTAACTAAGCAGTGTAAGAAGGGCACAGATAGCGAAGGAAATAATACCGATTACGGACGCCATCTTGTAGTTTGAGTTATCGTTTGTCAATGTGAACAGCCAGGTAATAAGAAGGTCTGTCTCCTTGGCGTTGGAATTCGCAAACGCCATATTTGCCGTGGCAGTTGTACTGGTGAGCAGGTAAATAACGTTAAAGTTGTTGATGTTTGCGATCACGCCCTGTACCAGTGACGGTCCACAGATAAACAGGATATACGGCATTGTGATCTTCCAGAAGATCTGCCATTTGTTTGCGCCGTCGATGCGGGCGCTTTCCAGCTGGTCCGTCGGAATATTCATAAGGATTCCGGTTGCCGATAACATCTGATACGGAACGCCGACCCAGATGTTGATCAAAATGATCATCACATGTGCCCAGCCCGGCTTTGACAGAAACGGAATATAACTTCCGGAAACAAGTCCGATGTCGTTGAGCCAGCCGGTCAGTCCGATGTTGGAGCAGAGGGTGTTCACGATACCGTGATCGCTGAACATTTTACTTACCAGAAGTAAGGTTACGAACTGCGGAATCGCGATCGTTACTACAAAGAGTGATCTCCACATCTTCTTGAAGTAGGTATGCTCATGGTTGATGAGCTTTGCGAGTAAAATACCGCCGATGAATGTCGTAAATGTCGCGAGCACCGCCCAGATCAGTGTCCATGCCAGGATCCGGATGAACGCGTATGAAAATGTGATGGTCGTGCCGCCGCTTAACATATCCTTAAAGTTCTGAAGTCCTACCCAGGTAAACAGGTAGTTTGGAGGCATATGATTGATATCATAGTTTGTAAATGCCACACATGACATGAACAGGATCGGTATGATATTCATCATGATAACGCCGATACTCGGCAGTGTAAGTAAGGTAATGTAAAATTTTCCGTTGAACAGGGATTTCACATCTTCCCCAAAAGTATTGATGTGTTCTCCTTCTTCCTTCATAAGCTGGAGGCGATATACCGCTTTCATGTTGCTTATGTATAAAAATATGAACGCCACGATTACCAGAAGACCCACGATGCCATACAAAAGGATGAGCAGTGAGTTGTCGTAATCATTAACTGTGTTTTTCATGGTCAGCGGATCAAATGTGGCTTCATACTGTACCGTACCAAGCGTATTCAGATCTTTAATATAATTGATAGAAAAAAGTCCGGTAAACAGGATCACGATCACCTCGATGGCGGTCATTAGAATTCCCTTTACGATCTGTTTCCGTCCCCAGTATCCGGCACCCAGCACCAACAGGGAAAGCTTGCACCAGATATCGCCCTTTGCCACGGCTTTTCCGAAATCAGCAAAGTATTTTTTGACTGAATTTAAAAAGGTCTTCATAGATTCACTCCCTATGCGCGTGAATTGAGAATCCACATGCCCGCCCGCACAGGGCAGGCATATGGAAGCAATGTTCGTCTTACTATATTTTTATGATGTCATTATTCAGCTACCGGCTGTGTGATACCTGCTACTGCGTCATCTAATACACCCTGAAGGTCTGTTGCGCCGTCAACCAGGTTCTGTCCAAGCGCTTTTGCCGGATCCCAGTAGTTCTGTCCTACTACCTGCTGATCTGCGAATTCAGACTGTGCGGAAAGTGCCGCAAGTGCCGGAGAAGAGATCTGCTCAGCTGCCTTTGTGTTAGCCGGACCTTCTGCTGTTGCATTTCCGATCGTAAGCTGGCTTTCTTCATTGGTAAGGTACTCAGCAAGAAGCATCGACCATCCAGCATTCTTTGCGTGTGAGTTTACACCAACAAATTTGTAACCTGCGTAAGATCTCATCTGAGTAGCGGTTCCGTTTACATCGAAGGTAGGCAGTTTGCATGCCGCATAACCATCGCCGTATTTTTCTTCAAAGGAACCTGTATTCCATGTACCGGAAACATATGCGCCAAGTGTACCATCATTTAACATGGTGATCGCATCCTGATCTGATACGCTCACAAATGCCGGTGAAGATGTAATGTTTTCAATGCTCTGTGCTACCGCAAGACCCGTCGCGGAGTTCCAGTCACAGTTATTGGAGTTGTCATCGTTCATGGAAAGTTTGCATCCTGCTCCAGTGAAGAATCCGTACAGATACCAGCCATCTGCTACATTCATACCTACTTTCGTGCCTGCTTGTTCTGCTTTTGCAGTAAGTGCTTCCCAGGAAGCTACATCTTCATCTGAGAAGATGTTTGAATCATAATAAAGGAAATATCCATTGGAAGCGGTAAGCGGGTAAGCGTAAAGCTTTCCATCTTTGGTAGCTGCCGCAACTGTTGCCGCTGAGTTCGTCTCTTTCGGATCATAGGTATAGGTAGCTGCAACTTCCTGAAGCGCGCCTGCGTTTACCAGATCATTGACCTGATCGTCCGCGAATACGAATACGTCTGCTGCCGCATCGATATCTTCCAGGATCTTATCCTTTGCGTCTGCCTCGGATACTGCTCCGATCGTGATATTAAAATCTACATCTGAGTACTGCTCCTGGAATTTGTCTGTCAGTTCTTTCATAACTGTCTGATAAGCTTCCAGTTCTGAGCACCAGAGCTGGATGTCTACGGTTCCGTCTGTTGCAGCGATCAGGTTTGCGATCGCATCATCAGATGCCTTGGTATCGCTTGCTGCTGTCTCTGTTGCTGCCGCAGTATCGTTGCTGCTGTTGTCTGTTGTTGTTTCTGTCGCATTGCTGCTTCCGCATGCAGTTAAAGAAATTACCATGCTTGCTGTAAGTAATGCACTTAATACTTTTTTCTTCATAGAAAAATCCTCCCTGTATTTCTTTTTCGTTCAACCCGTTCCGCTCTTGCGCAATCGGTTGTTCTATGGTCAAAGTATAATACCTCATCTTTTTTGTGTCAATGTACATGATTTATAATATGTTTTTGCTGTTTTTGTGCAATTTGCCATTGTTTATCGTTATTTTTTTAGTGATCTGCTTTTTATCCGGTTGCTTGTGCAACCGATAAACCCTTGTAATACCGGCTTTTTCACGCTTTTAATCCGATATCCGGTTTAATGTAAAATCATCGATCGTTCCCCAGCTGTTCGCATTGCATTTCATGCGCACCCCGATCGTAAGGGTATCTCCGTCATGCGCGTCATCCGCTTTTTCCTGATAGTCGGTCGGATCGTTTTCCCCTGCGTAGAAAATTTCCCACATGGAGCGGTCCACCTCTTCAAATCCCGGATTCTTCACATAATTTACCATCTCTACATCAACATCTGCAGTAACCGCCGTACCATCCGAAAGCGTTCCGTCCACCGTATAGGTGCCTGCCTTTTTGGTATCGATCGCCGCGACCTGTGACGCGTCCCACGAAACCGGCACCTGCGTATCGGCCGAGCGGTCATTGTATACCACTTCCACCGTTTCCGGAAGCGTCAGCGCCTCGCCCACATCACGGGAAACTGTCGTCTGCGGGATGAAATCCACTGCGAGCGGCACGGTATGCCCGTCCTTTAAATACCGGAATACGTTTAAAGACGGGAGCGGATGTCCGGTAAAGTCAAACATTGCCTGATTATCCCAGGAGCAGCCGCCATAATATAACCCGGCGTCGTCCGGATCATATTCTGCCGAATAACTGCTTGCCCAGCCGCTTCCGTATTTTTCCCAGAGTGCGGAATTATCCTGATCCTCGCTGCCGACCGGGATCCAGGTTCCCTCCCAGTAAAATACGCCGAGCACGCCAACTTCATTTGCCGCCGCGCAGATATCACGGATCATGGTTGCCTGGCTCTGCACGGTCGGTGCGTATCCGTCTACCGCGTCTTCGATCCCGTCAAAGCTGTTTCCAAATCCGTCCCCGTCCTTTTCGGTATAGCAGTAGGATGTTTCCGCGATCACAACCTTCTTTCCGTAACGGTCCATGATGTTTTTCGCTACATTCTGCATATTTTCATTTGTGCCGTCCCAGAACGGATAATAGGAAAGTCCGAAAATATCGTAGTCCACTCCGTATTCTTTTAAGTTCGCCGCCATCGTATCCACTTCCTCATTGTCCTCGATGTTGGTGTAATGCAATACGATCCGGATATCTTTTCCGTAGGAATCGGCGATCTCGCGCACTGCCCTGCTGCCTGCGCTCAGCAGCTCCATCACTGCCGGGACATCCGTCTCGCCGGACATTCCGTTGTTGATCTCATTTCCCACCTGCACCATTCCGACATCGACTCCCGCGTCCAGGATCTGTGTCAGGCTCTCCTTGGTGAAATCATAAAGCGCATCCGCTTTCTCATCCGCAGACATGCCTTCCCAGGCCTTCGGCGCATGCTGCCGCTTGGGATCTGCCCAGAAATCCGAATAGTGGAAATCAATGTTGACTTTCATCCCATACTGTGTGGCGCGCTTTCCGAGTTCGATCGCGGTTGCGACATCATTGTCTCCGCCGCCGTAACCATTTCCGTTTTCATCATACGGATCGTTCCAGACACGCAGGCGGATGTAATTCACGCCGGATTCCGCCAGTGTCTCAAACACGTCCTGCTCTTTTCCGTCGTAACCGTAGTACTTTGCACCGCTTTTTTCGACTGAAAGCACTGCCGACGCGTCCATTCCACGAATAAAATCATCGGATATGCCCGCAACCGGTTCCACAAAAACGTCACTCCATTCTTCTTCCGCTTCTGCCTCCGCCGGTTCTTCCGTGGTCTGGGTCACTTCGTGCTCTGTTTCCGGCTGTGCCTCCGTACCCGCCTCCGCTGTCGCGGCGCTTTCTGCCCCGCATCCGGACAGGGCACCGGCACATAAACCGGCACTCAACAGTACTGCCACAAGTCTTTTGCTGTTTCTTTTCATGTTTTCTGTAATCTCCTTCCCTTATGCTCCGCCCTCGCGCATCTATTGCCGCTACACCCGTTTTCTGCTTCTTTCTGTTTTTTGCGCAAGCGGTTGTTCGCTTTTCCAGTGTAAGAGATTCCACTTTTGCCGTCAATGTGCATGATTCATGACAATACTTTATAATTTTTGTGTATTTTTACAACAGCAAAGCCGGCTGCCTGAAAAATCATTCCAGACAGCCGGCTTTTTGTTTCTTATATGGTATGCATTTTATAACGTTATCTCTATCTCGCGTCCGGTTCGTTTGTACCGGTAATAACGCACGCCCGCAGCGTCAAGCATACGCTTGGATGCCATCACTGACGGCGTCATCTCATATTTGTCGTCATCATAAACGATCGTCCGTATTCCCGCCTGAATGATCGCTTTGGCACACTCATTGCACGGGAACAGGGTGACATAGAGCTTTGCACCCTCTAAACTACCTCCGCGGTAATTTAAAATGGCGTTCAACTCGCTGTGCGTCGTATAAAAATATTTGTTATCGTAGGGTTCTCCCTCCCGCGCCCACGGGAATTCATCATCTGAGCAGCCCTTGGGAAACCCGTTGTAGCCCATGGACAGGATCTTGTTGTCCTCACTTACGATACAGGCGCCCACCTGTGTGTGCGGATCCTTGGAACGCATTCCGGAAAGAACGGCAACCCCCATAAAGTATTCGTCCCAGCTGATATAACCACTTCTCTTATCACTCATGGCAGTCCCTCCGATCCTTTATTTTGTACCGAAAATACGATCTCCGGCATCTCCGAGTCCCGGAACGATATATCCGTGCTCATTTAACTTTTCATCAAGCGCTCCGACATAGATGTCCACATCCGGATGTGCCTCCTGCATTGCCTTTAATCCTTCCGGTGCTGCGATGATGCACATAAAGCGGATATTTTTTACGCCCTTGTCTTTTAACATCTGGATCGCCGCGATCGAAGATCCTCCGGTTGCAAGCATCGGATCTACAACAAATACCTCACGGCTCGCGCAGTCTTCCGGCAGTTTGCAGTAATATTCCACCGGTTTTAATGTTTCCGGATCACGGTAAAGTCCGATATGACCTACTTTTGCCGCCGGGATCATGGTGAGCATTCCATCTACCATGCCAAGCCCTGCGCGTAAAATCGGCACTACCGCGAGTTTCTTTCCTTTTAACTCTTTTACTTTTGCCTTGCAGATCGGTGTGTCGATCTCGATCTCGGAGAGCTCTAAATCTCTGGTAGCCTCATAGCACATCAGCATCGCGATCTCACTTACCAGGATTCTGAAATCCTTTGTTCCGGTTTCTTTTCTGCGGATCACTCCGATTTTATGCTGGATCATCGGATGATCCATGATCATTGTCTTTGCCATTTTTATTCTCCTTCGTTCTCATTTAATAATTTTACCAGCTTTTTGATTGTCTGGCGCAATGTCTCAAAACAAAGTCCGTAAGACTGCAATGTCCCGCCATACGGATTCATGATCTCAAGTTCCTCCCCGACAAGTTCTGTCAGCACACAGACATTTTCCTCTTTTGCGTTCGCACAGATATCAAGTACTTTCTGGCACTGCGAACGCTCCATTGTAAGCACCAGCGTATCTTCATCCACGTCCTCATCGCTAAGCTGCGTGGATACATAACCCTCCGTGGAAACTCCGTTGCTTATCATAACCGCTTCCGCTTTCTGGTTGAGCGGTTCCTGAAATAAAACGACCAGTCCGCGCGCCAAAACCTCCACCGGATGCTTTAAGGTATATTCTTTTAAGAGCGCTGCCGCCATTGGTGCCCGACAGGTTCCCGCTTCCGCCACAAATATAATGCGTCGGTATATCTTCATAAAAACCTCCTTTTACACATGGATGACCTGATGTCCCGCCGCCTTTAGCAGCCGGTTCATGATCGCCTGCCCGATCCTCGGTGTCTCAAAACTCTCCGAATAGATCTGTTCGACATCCATGTCATCAAACTCCCGAAGGATCCGGTACAGATGTCTCGCGATCGCATCTTCGTCATCCCGCGCTCCAATACTTAAAATTTCCCCTGTTTTATAGTATTTTTCCGTCTCATCTGTTGCGATGATGCCGACCTTTTTTCCCTGCGCTTCCATTTCCTGCGCAAGCGCGTTGATCTTTTCAACCACCGCGCCGGATTCCCCATCTACCAGTACAAGGTCGGCCTTTGGTGCATAATGTTTGTATTTCATTCCCGGCGCTTTCGGTTTCTTTGCAGAATCCGACGCAATGATGCCCGGGTCTACTTTCACCTCGCCGATCACCTTTTCAATCATCTCCGGCGTAATATAACCGGGACGCAGGATCATCGGCACATCCTCCGTGAGATCCACGATCGTAGACTCGATCCCGATCCCTACTTCGCCGCCGTCTAGGATCATTGGTATCTTTCCATCGAGATCCAATGCCACATGCTCCGCGAGGGTCGGACTTGGCTTTCCGGATGTATTCGCGCTTGGTCCCGCGATATAGCCGCCGCCCGCCCGGATAAACGCAAGCGCTACCGGATGTGAAGGCATACGGATCGCAACCGTGTCCATGCCTCCCGTCGTCTCATACGGAACTTTTTCGTTTTTATTTAAAATCATCGTAAGCGGCCCCGGCCAGAACGCATCCGCAAGCTGCACCGCTTCCTTCGGCACTTCCGTGACAATCTTCTCCAGATCCGCGAAATCTGCGATATGCACGATCAGTGGATTGTCCGACGGACGCCCCTTTGCCGCATAGATCTTGCGCGAAGAGTCCGCGTCCAGTGCATCTCCCCCGAGTCCATATACCGTCTCCGTCGGAAATGCGACAAGCCCGCCTTCTTTTATAATGTCGCCCGCCCGTCTGATCCGATCCTCCTCGATATGCTCACTGTCGATTTTCACAATTTCTGTCTTCATGTATCTGCCTCGTTCTTCCGATCATTTTGCCTTAAATAAAGACAAACAAATTATTTTCTATTATAACACTTTCTAAAAATAAGACAACCTACTTGCTATGTTTTTGTAATTGTGTCATAATAGGCACGTTAGTGGTGTTATGTCTTTTTGACATATCCAGTTTGGAGGATAAAACATGAAAACAACAAAAACTGCATTTGGTACTACTCCGGAAAACCAGACCGTATCTCTTTTCCGTCTGGAAAATGCTTCCGGCGCATATGTAGAGATCATGGATTACGGCTGCCGTATCATGAGCATTTGTGTACCAGATAAAAAAGGAAATCTGACAGACGTTGCACTTGGTCTTGAAGATCTTGATACTTATCTGAAAGACGACGCAAGCCTTGGCGCTATCGTTGGTCGTTTTGCCAACCGCATTGCGAACGGTCGTTTTTCCTTAAACGGAAAGGACTACCAGCTCGCCATCAACAATGGTCCGAATCATTTACATGGCGGTCCGACCGGTTATGGTCAGCGTGTCTGGGACGGCAGATTTTCCGATAACAAACTGATTTTTACCAGAACTTCACCAGCCGGCGAAGAAGGCTATCCCGGAACTTTGAATCTTACGATCACCTATGGCTGGTCGGAAGACAACGAGCTGTCTATTTCCTACGAGGCAACCACGGATGCCGATACGATCTTAAACCTGACCAACCATGCATATTTCAATTTAAACGGTCATGGCAGCGGAACGGTACTCAATCACGAACTGCGCATTGACGCTGACAGCATTACCGAGCTCAATAAGGATCAGGTTCCTACCGGAAACTATATCCCGGTCGATGGAACACCTTTTGATTTCCGCGAATTAAAAGAGATCGGAAAAGATATCGAAGCCGAAAACGAACAGTTAAAGATCGGTGGAACTTACGACCACAACTTTGTACTGAACGGAACCGGTCTGCGCGAAGCAGCTGTTTTGCAGTCCAAAGAAAGCGGAATCCGCATGACCTGTTTTACCGATCAGCCGGGACTTCAGCTTTACAGCGCCTGCTATACCCTGCATCAGAAGGGCAAGGGCGGCATTGACTACGCGCCTTTCTCCAGCGTATGTTTAGAGACGCAGCATTTCCCGAACGGCATCAACATCGACCATTTCCCTTCGGTTGTTTTAAAAGCCGGAGAGACATTTAAGTCGCAGACAATGTATCACTTTTCCGTGATGTAATCAAATAGAAAACACTGGAAAAAAGAAGCCTGGGATTACTTTTTCGTAATCCCGGGCTTTTTAAAAAAGACTTACTGCTGCAGGTTTTCAACTGCATCTGTCTCCTCCGTGCCTTCTTCCCCTCCATTTAAGTAGGTAAGGATCCCGTCTCTTATCGCTTCTGCCACTTTATCCTGATACTCATCGGTAATTAAAAGATTTGCCTCCTCTGTATTACTTAGGAAGCCACACTCCACGATCACCGTCGGCGTTGGTGTCTTTTTGAGCAGATAATAACTCTCGTTCGCCTTTGCCATCCGGTCATTATCCGGATCGAGATTTACACGCAGGCTCTCCTGCAGCGTTTCTGCCAGTTCTTTTCCCTCCGCAGACTGTCCAAAGTAAAAGACCTGCGCTCCTTTTACATACTCCTCCGTATAGCTGTTCTGATGGACACTCACCGTAAACACCGGCATCGCATCTGTAATGATGTCGCAGCGTTTTCGCATGTCCTCCACTTTTTTATTGGATGTCCCCGCAGAATACAGACCATTTTTGTCTTTTCTGGTCAATACGATCTTTATGTCCTCTTTTTCCAGCAGTTTCTTTAACTTTAACGCGATCGAAAGATTGATATCTTTTTCTTTTGCGTCATTGATCCCAATCTTTCCCGGATCATCTCCGCCATGTCCGGCATCGATCGCGATGCAGATCTCTTTTTCCTCCGCTTTGCCGTTATTGACCAGAACACTTCCCTTCCTTGCGAGAAAAAAAGCGGATGTAAGCAGGATGACTGCCATAACAAGTTCAATCTTCTTTTTCATAAAAAATCCAGAATGTTTACTTATTCTAAACTATTCATACAATGGATATTTTATGAGATTTACTTTTCCGGTGTAAGATCATACATCTCATGCAGGATCGCTTTTCCGGATGCTGTACGAAATACGCGCTCTCCTGCGTTTTTTGCCGCCTCCTTCCCGGCTCCGTCCTCATAGAGATTGACTAAAAAATCCGCTTCCACGAGGATCTGGTAATCCGCGCCGTCTATTCCGGTATAGGTATGGTGATGTCCGACCAGATAGCAGATACGCGCAATATCCTCCGGATCGACACCCAGGCGTTCCAGCAGCTTTTTCGCCTCTGCCGGTCCTTCCTGCTCCTGCAATTTTCCGTTGTTGTATCCATACTTTTCTTCGGAAATCTTGATCCCGATATCGTGCACCAGCGCCGCAAGCTCAAGCACATACTGCTCCCGCCCGCCAAGGCCTTCCATCTTTCCGATCAGAGACGCATAGCTGTATACCTTTGTAAAATGCTGTATCCGCTTTGCATCGCCTCTGTAATACCGGATCATTTCCATCATCAGCTTTTCCTGCATATTCATTTATCTATTCATCCTTCCCTTAAAATAAAGTGTGCGCTTACCGCACACTTTCGCGCGCGAGCGGTATGTTCAACATAAACTTCATCTCCGCGAGCTGCGCATCCCCGCGGAGCGTTTTTGAATCATAGGAAGGAATTTCCTATGATTTAAAAAACGACAGAGACACCCTTCCGGCGTCCCTGCCATTTCTTTAGTTTACATATTTAATGATCGTATCCCATACGCCCGGATTTTCCAGACCAAGTTTCCAGAAGGATGCTCCGGCAAGTCCGTTCTCCTTCATGACCTGAAGTTTTAATTCCAGTGAGGACGCATCCTCGATCCATACTTTATAGGTAACGCCTGCATTTACATACTCCGCGTAGTTCTGACCATCCGCATCCGACCAGCTTGCAACCGCTCCGTTCGTCGTGAGAAGTTTTTGCACATCATCCATACCGAGCGCCTGGCTGGTGGTATCGTAGGAAACATAATCATCCGAAGCAGCCTCCACGCTGTCTCCCGCCGTATCCTTCGGTGTGAGCGCCCACACTCGGGTATAAAACGGCATGCCGAGCACGATCTGCTCCGCCGGAACTCCCTCGGCGATCGTATCAGTGACACCATTTTTCACGAAGCCGATCGATGCAACCGATCCTGCATCAGAGCCCGCGTAATGTTCATCATATCCCATGATCACGACATAATCCGCAAATCTTGCCTGTTCCGCGCGGTTATAAAAACTGCTGCTCGCGGTCGGTACATAGTTGTCCACCGAAAGAACCAGTCCGTTATTCGCGCATTTCAAAGAAAGTTCGCGGATAAACTGGATATATCCGTCTCCTACCGCGCCTTCCAACGCCTCGAAATCCACATTCACGCCGTCAAGGTCATACTGGATCGCCAGCGCAATGATCTGGTTGACCAGATTCTGTCGCTTGGAAGTATGTGTCAGCACCTCTGTGGAGCTGGCATCCGGATTTTCCAGATTACTGATCAGTCCCCATACTTCCACTCCGCTCTGGTGGCAGTAGTTTACATAATCAAGACTTGCCAGCGATGCCACATCTCCGTTGCTGTCATTCAGATAAAACCAGGTCGGAGAGATCACATTCATTCCCTTGGTCGCGGAAAGCACACTTGCGATCTTTCCGTTCGCATCCATATTGGTCACCTGATGCCAGCCCATGTTGATCGCTGCGTCCTTTTTGATATGTGTAAATTCCTCGGTATATCCATTGGTTACGGAAGCCGCTGTTACCGTCTCGGTATCTCCGACAAATTTTGTCTTTACATATCCGACAACGCCATCCTCCGAAGCGACCTTGCTCCAGGTATCTCCCGTTTCGATCACCGCAAGGTTTTCACCTTTTTTGACCTGTTTTAAGATCGGGCTTTTGATCCCGCCCTTTTCACGAATCTCCGTGTCCTTTTTTGCCGCTGTCACTTCTTTATCACCGGCAGCTGTTGTGATGACCACCCGGTTCGGGGATTCAAAATAAGTATATGCCATGTTGGTATACTGCTGCACAAAGTCGATCGCCACATAGAGCGTATCGCCATCCACACGCGCGATCGTATAGTCCGTCGCGTTCTCCGCCTTTGTCACAAAATACCGGTTTTCTCCTGCATTCACGGTCACCAGGTCTGTCGGTGTCGTATAAAGCAGTACATTTTCATTTGCGTCCCAGTAAAAACGCTCATTTAACGCGTCATGAACCGTGTTGTAATCCAGATACGCCTTTCCGTCCACACAGATGCCCTTCGCGTCAAGCACTGTGTTATCCTTTATCACCGCCATCTGTTCCTCGCTGGTAAGCGCGTAATAGTCATTCAGATCTTCGACCTCTTTGGTCGGCATATATTTTTTTAAGATGCTGCTGCATACCATAAACAGTACGATCACTGCGATCAGCAAAACCACAGCAAGCACCGGAGCAATTTTCTTATTCTTCAAACATCCTTCCTCCTTGCGTATTCCTTCTAAACGTTCCTATTATAGCATACCCCAAATAAGAAGCAAAGATTTTCCTGTTTCCAATTTCGTACAAATGGAAAATTTAAGAATTCCTTTATATTTGGTGATAAAACGAAACACCTGCGCCGGCTCTTTTGGCAGACGCAGGTATTCCTGTCGGCTTTATCCGAATCAGACATTGAGGATACTCCTTCGGATCTACTTGCTCTTTACTTTATCAAACCGTAATTCTTTTAACACCCCCTTCTCAAACACATAGTCACGCATATAGACCTCATCTTCATTGACGGTCATACGCTCCGCCGCCGTGGCGGAATCACAGGGATCTCCTTCAAAAAATATCATGATTCCCCTGTTTTCTATGGACTGCAGCTCCATAAACAGGTTTTCCCTTTCATTATAATCTGCCATTTCTTTTCTCCATTCCCGACCAAAAGTTTTCGTGATACCGGGCTATATGCCCTTTGTAAATTCCTTCAGGAATAAAAAATCTTCTCGTCCAAGCTCATAGGGATCCTGTAAAAACGGGATTGCCCGGAGCGGCACTCCGTATCTTTTCTTAAACTCTTTTTTATCTTCTTTTTTCCCAAATAGCGCACAGAATTCCCAATCCGTGTAACCTGCTTCGTTTTTTACAAACTGCATCAAATCATCATACGCCTGCCGCTTCCAGAGGCAGAACGAGCCGACCACGATCTTTTTGGTACAGCGCAGAAATTCCGCGTAATTGCAGGACCTGTCGCTTCCGAGGTCCAGGATCATATAATCATAATCCCTGCTCATAAGCGCCGGTATCTGCTTTTTGTCCACGTCCGCGAAATACGTCACGCCAAACAGCCTCTTGTCTGCCGTCACCGGTACACAGGCCAACTGCCCGGTTCCGCTCACATCCAACAGCTGCACATTACTTCCCGACTCCAGTGAAATGAAATTGGCAAGCGCGACACAAAACTGTGTCACACCCACACCTCTCTCACTTCCGAGTACTCCGACCGTCCTTTTCGCCGGTTCTCTCCCCGCAAAGGATCCCACCGGTTCACCACCTTTCTTTCTGCAGTAATGTACGGAAAAAGGAAATCTTTGCCGCGTCCACACAAAACGCGTCCGCATCCAGTGGAAAACAGTACACACGTCTGCCTGCTCTTTTCGCATATTCTCTGGCTGTCTTCTCATCTCCGTAATTGCACACGAGCACAAGCCCCTCGCAATAACGGTAGCGCTCGATCGCGCTCCATGCTTCTTCTTTTTCCCAGTCTCTTGCGCCAAGCAGCAGAATGATAACGTCCGCATACGCGATCTGCGCGGTATCTTCCACCTGACATCCATAGTCTGCGATCTCAAAATCAAATGCAGACTCTATATGCCTTTCATCTGTCAGTCCGGTGGCTCCGCAGAAATGACCGCTGTACAAAAAGCCGTCTTTTTCCACAATCCTGCGTCTCATTTTTCTGATTTTCCACAATGCCCCGCTGTCATTTGCCTCCCGGTAAAAGCTGCGCAGCCCTTCCTCATTGAAAAAGCTGTTTAGAGCAATGGAAAAGTGCGTGGTTCCGCTTCGGATCCCACTTCCGCATACTGCTATTTTTTTTAAGAGATGTTCTTCCGTCCGTAATTTTCTTTTGAAGATCTTTTGCTGCTCGAGCAAAACCAGCTCCTGCTTCATTGCTTCCGCAGTCACATAGCGTTTTTTCATATCCGTCTGTGTTGCCCGTTGAATAATTCTGCCCAGCCCTCTCGATATCGGAAGACTGGCGTATTCTGACAGAAACGAGAGGATCCGTCCTGCTCCGAAAATATCGGTCCAGACACCGGGCTGGTCAGACGTCCACTGCTCCGGCGCGGAAAACTCTTTGGTTCCATACGATGGATACGCGCTCCTTTTCCCATCCAGATAGGCAGCGATCCCGAAATCCACCAGTCTCACCTGTCCCGCGCACAGAAAAATATGCTCCGGTTTCATGTCCAGATAAAGCAGTGGCGACGGTTTCTGCCCATGCAGATAGATCAGGATATCGCACAACTGAATGCCGATCTGTATGATCTTTTTCTCGGAAATTTTGGATTGATGAAGCGCGAAGGCTTCCAGTGATTCACCCGCGATGTATTCCTCAATGACATAAATGTTTTTCTCATCTTCTTCGAGATCAAATACAATGGGAATCCCGGGGTGTTTCAGATTTTTCAGAAGCAAAGCTTCTGACAGAACCGGGGTTGCATCCGCTTTCTTCCGCGGAATCTGCTTGATCGCACGCAAAGCCCCGAGCTTTTGATGTTCTGCAAGATACACGCTGCCGAACCCACCGATGCCGATGCATTCCAGGATGCGGTACTTGCCGAACCAGATAGTATTTTGAATGATTTTCCCTCCCTTTCGGGAACCGGAAAAACATCTCTGATCCTTTTATACCATATTGTCACTGCTATTTCAAGAATTTTCAGATTTCTTTATAATTTTTATAATTTTTTTATAAATTTTAAAATAGGAACCTTGACTTCGCATACTATATTATATATACTTGTCATTACAAAAATCAGGTGATTTGGAAGTGATATTATGAAGATTGAAAAAGTAAGTGAAAACCAGATTCGATGCACTCTGACCAAAGAAGACCTCGCAGACCGCAAGCTCCAGATCAGCGAACTCGCCTACGGCACGGAAAGTGCCCGCGCGCTGTTCCGCGAAATGATGCAGCAGGCTGCTTATCAATATGGATTTGAGGCGGATGATATTCCGTTAATGATCGAGGCGGTACCAATGTCCGCCGACTCCATTGTACTTATCATTACAAAGGTAGAATACCCGGAAGAGCTCGACACCCGCTTTTCCAAGTTTTCCAATCCGGGATCCGAGGACGGGTTTGACGCGTTTTCTGATGATGCCGCATCCACCTCGGCTTCTGCCAGCGCGGATGACATCTTAGACCTTTTCCGCCAGATGCAGGACCGTGAAGATTCCGTGAAAGAAAAGGCGTTGAAAAAGACGGATGATTTTGTTCCTCTCCCAGAAGCATTAAACCAGAAACGGGAAAATCCCGATCCCCCTGCGGTATCCGTGTTACCGAATCTCACAAAACTGTTTGTGTTCGGAAGTCTCGACGATGTGATCCGGCTTGCGCATATCTTAGACAGCTTTTATGACGAGCAGAACACGCTCTATAAAAGCCCGGATTCCAGCCGTTTTTACCTGGTGCTGACCAAGGGTTCCCACACCCCGGAGGAATTCAACAAGGTATGCAATATCTTAACGGAGTATTCCCGCCAGGCACGCTACACCGCAGCTGCGGAAGCTTACTTCACCGAGCATTTTCCGGTTCTTGTCAAAGATACGGCGCTTCAGACACTTGCCGCTTTATAACAGACAGAAAAAAAGGATGTCTCACTTGCCTAAAGTGTGGACATCCTTTTTTGCTCAACTGATCTTATTTATCAGATTTTGCAAGGAAATCGTTGATCTCCTTTACCAGTGAATCCGGCTCAATGCCGTGAACCATTGCGGCTTCCTCTATGGTCTCCATCTGGGAAGACGGGCATCCCAAGCAATGCATTCCGATGTTAAGCAGGATCGGTGCAATATTCTCATCGATCTGAAGCAGTTCGCCGATCATAGTCTTTCCTGTAACCTGTGCTGCCATAAATATATCCTCCTTTTGTAATAAAACACAGTGTTCCCACTGTTAATGTGGTTATTATAAGCCCAAACGGCAAAATATGCAAACCCGTTTTTATTTTTTCTAAAATTGGGCGTTTTATACAGATTTGGTACTTGATTTTGTACTTGTATTCACTGGTTTTTTGTATTAGAATATTCTCAAAGCTACATAGCTTACTATTTTGAATTTCATTATAAAAGGAGGAAAATAAAATGGCATACGTTATTACAGATGCATGTGTATCATGCGGTACTTGCGAAGGAGAATGTCCAGTTGGAGCAATCTCTGCAGGCGATGGAAAATACGACATCGACGCTACTGCTTGTGTAGAATGTGGAACATGCGCAGGTGCATGTCCTACCGGAGCTATCGAACAGCAGTAATCCAAAAAGAAAAGGCGCAGCCTGTCTTACGACAGCCTGTGCCTTTCTTTTTTTAATGGCAGCCACGGATCATAAGCGGGATGCACGAAGCGCATCCAGTCTCTGTCTTATGCCTGCTTCGGTTTTAAACTTCTGCTTCGCTTTCTTGCCAGCTGCTTTGCCTGCTTTTCCATCTGCTTCGCTTCCCGCTTTGCCGCGCGCTTCACGCTTCTTTTTCCCTTCTGGTAAATACGGATCGTCTCGTCGAGCTTCCGGTAGCGTTCTTCCTCCTGTTCATCCTGTTCGCGCATGAGGTAATTCATTTCCTTTAACACCCGGTCTCCTACCTGGTCTCCCACTTCTTTTCCGAGTGCATGGTTGTTTTCCTCGATCGCGCTTTTTACAATGCTCGTCATTAACATCTGGAACTGCTCCATACGGCTTAACGCCGCCTCGCTCCGTCTGTCCTCGACTGCATGTCCCACCTTGCCGGAATGCACATCCACCACTTCCGTATGTAACGGTTCCGCCGCCGAAAGAAGCTCCCTCGTCTCCGTCTCCACTTCCGGCTCAGTGCTTTTTTCATGTACCAGCATCTTGATCGCCTTCAGCTGATATCCTTTTTCTTTCCATTCCTTTATCTTTAAAAACTGTTCAATATTTTCTTTTGTATAATAACGGTGTCCCAGCTCATTCCGCGGAATGTCAAGTTCCAGTTCCTCTTCCCAGTATCGCAGAACATGGGCTTCCACATTGACCAGACCTGCCGCATCTGAAATCATATAACGTACTTTTTCCACCAGATCGACCTCCTCACCTTTTCTTTTACCCGTTTATTATATACCATGTCCAATTTTGGTTACAACGTTTTTCGGTCGGGCGCATTCGGCACAAAAAAGCAGATACAGCCAGCATTCTGACCGCATCTGCTTTTTTCTTTCTATTTTTTGGATGTCGCTGTTTTACGCATCTAATTTCTTTCGAGATTCGCGAATTTCGTGTACTGTGGCAGCCATACCAGGTTGACCGTACCGATCGGGCCGTTTCTCTGTTTTGCCAGGATGATCTCCGCGATATTCTTGTTTTCCGAATCTTTATTGTAATAGTCGTCACGGTAAATGAACATGACGACGTCGGCATCCTGCTCGATCGCTCCGGACTCTCGCAAATCGGAAAGCATCGGACGGTGATCCGGACGCTGCTCTACCGCTCGCGAAAGCTGTGACAGCGCAATGACCGGAACATTCAGTTCTCTCGCCAGTGCCTTTAGGGAACGTGAAATATCTGAAATCTCCTGCTGTCTGGAATCCGTGCTTCTGCCGGAGCCTGACATCAACTGCAGGTAATCGATGATCACAAGCTTCAGATCGTGCTCCAGTTTATATTTTCTGCATTTACTGCGAAGCTCGGAGATCGAGATACCCGGCGTATCATCAATGATCAGGTTTGACGCCCCGATGACGCCCGCCGCCTCGATCAGCTTTTCCCAGTCGGAATCCGCCAGATTTCCGGAACGGAGTACCTGCGCGTCCACGCGCGACTCTAAGGAAAACATACGGTTTACCAGCTGTTCCTTTGACATCTCGAGCGAGAAGATCGCCGCGGTAAGGTTACTGTGGAACGCAACGTACTGCGCGATATTTAAAACAAACGCCGTTTTTCCCATAGACGGTCTCGCCGCTACCAGGATCAGGTCGGACGGCTGAAGTCCCGCCATCTTATAATCGAGATCCACAAATCCGGTCGCAATACCGGTGACATTTCCCTTGGTCTTGGACGCAAGTTCGATCTTTTCCAGTGTATTGATGACCACCTGTTTGATCGGCACATAATCTCCGCCGCCGCGGTTCTGCAAAAGCTCAAACACCTTTTTTTCCGTGTCCTCAAGGATCACTTCGAGCGATTCTTTTCCGAGATAACATTCATTTTCGATGTTCTCGGTAACTTTGATCAGCTTTCGTAATACCGCTTTTTCTTTTACGATCTGCGCGTAATATTTTACATTTGCCGAGGTCGGAACCGCCGCCACAAGATCCCTGACGTACTCGAGGCTGCTGACCTCCGGCGGAACATCTTTTTCTTTTAACCTGTTTTGCAGTGTTACCAGATCAGCCGGCTGTCCCTCATTGAACAGTTCCACCATCGCTTCAAACAGCACGCCGTACTGCTGATGATAGAAATCTTCTTTCAGCAGTATTTCAGATGCCGCAATGATCGCTTCCCTGTCCATGATCATGGAACCGATGACAGACTGCTCTGCCTCGAGGCTGTTTGGCATGACTCTTTTCATAAGAGCTTCTTCCATTGAAGAATCCTCCCGTATTTTCCTACTGTTCTGTTACTTTTACTCTGAGTGTTCCCATTACCTTCGGGTGCAGCTTGATCGGTACTTCGTACGTTCCAAGTGCTTTGATGCCGTCATTTACGACCATTTTCTTCTTGTCAAGTTCCAGGCCGAGCTGTTCTTTTACCGCAGCCGCGATCTCCTTTGTGGAAACGGATCCGAACGTCTTGCCGTCTTTGCCGGATTTGATCTTTACTTCAACGATCTTGTCCTCAAGATCTTTTGCGAGTTCTTTTGCCGCCTCTAAATTTTCTTCCGCCACTTTTTCCGCATGCTGGTTCTGAAGCTTCAGATCATTCAAATTCTTTCCGGTTGCCTCCACACCAAGCTTCTTTGGCAGGATCATATTTCTTGCGTATCCGTCACTGACGTTTACGATCTCTCCTTTTTTTCCAAGGGATTTTACATCCTGTAATAAAATTATCTTCATAATTCGATTTCTCCTTCCTCAATCATTTCATCAATCGTTCGCTGGATCATGCGTTTTGCTTCTTCGATATTGCAGTTGGTAAACTGCGCGCCCGCCTCGCTCAGATGGCCGCCGCCGCCGAGACGCTCCATGATAAGCTGGACATTGATCTCATCGATGGATCTCGAGCTTACAAAGATCTTGCCCTGATACTGGGTAAGCACAAACGATGCCTTGATCCCCACGATGTTCAAAAGTTCATTTGCCGCCTGCGCCGCCACAATGGTCGGACTTTCGATCTGCGCCGGATCACATACCGAGATTGCGAACGCTCCACGGTAAACTTCCGCATGGCGCACGACTTCCGCTCTCGCCTTGTAATCTGTCATATCATTCCGAAGCAGTTTGCGCACTCTGGTCACTTCCGCGCCGCAGCGTCTTAAGTAAGCCGCCGCCTCAAAGGTACGCACCCCGGTCTTTGTCATAAAGTTGCTGGTATCGATCAGGATACCGGCGTAGATACAGTCGGCTTCCGCCGGCTCTAATTTGATGTCATCCGAAAAATACTGCAATACCTCCGCGATCATCTCACAGGTCGAAGACGCATACGGTTCAATATAGGATAACACCGGATTTTCGATCACTTCACTGCCCTGTCTGTGATGATCGAATACCACGATGCTGCGGCATTCTTTCAAAAGCTCCGGACACTCGGTGTAACTCGGGCGGTTGGTATCCACCACCATGACCAGTGTCTTGTTGTCCACTTCTTCCAGCGCCCGCTCACTCGTCAAAAACATATTTTCCGGATAGCCTTTTTCCGGTGTGAAACACTCTTTGAGCGGACGAAGTGAGGAGGTCACCTCATTCAAAACGATCTGGCAGCGCTTTCCGAGCTCTCTCGCCGCACAGTAGACACCGAGCGCCGCGCCAAAGGAATCCACGTCGCTGATATTATGTCCCATGACGATCACATGCTCTCTGCTTTCGATCATTTCACGCAGCGCATGTGCCTTTACACGCGCCTTTACACGCGTCATCTTCTCTACCTGTTTGGATTTTCCGCCGTAGTAGGAGATCTTTTCCCCTTCCTTTACTACGACCTGATCGCCGCCACGGCCGAGGGCAAGGTCGATTGCCATACGCGCGTAGTCATAATTCTGGTTATAGCTGCTTCCCTCGTCTCCGATACCGATACTGAGCGTCACCGCCATCTCATTTCCGACCCTGACATTTTTTACGTCCTCAAGCAGGCTGAACTTGTCCTCCTGTAAGCGGCTTAAAAATTTGTGGCGGAACACTACAAAATACTTGTCCTTTTCGATCTTGCGCACCAGCGCGTCCACGCCGGAAAAGTATTTGTTGATCTTTCGGTCAACCAGCGCAACCAGAAGCGAGCGCTTGACCTCTTCAATACTGTCGAGCGCCTCGTCGTAGTTGTCGATATAGATGAGCGAAGCGATCATCCGCTCATCTTTGTTTTCCTGGATATAATGGTTTAATTCTGTCTCATCGAACAGATACATCGCAGTCAGAAACTGCTCACTCTGCTCAAACGCGATCATATCATTGGCTTCCGCGAGCGTGTCAAAATAGAGCTTGCTCAAAGACGCGCGGTAGATCCGGTCGCCAAGCGTGATATGGATATCCTCAAACTCATCCTGCTTCTGGAGCAGTTCTTTGGTCACCGACGGAAAGATCGATGTGATCGACTTGTGATAGTTTTTTCCTTTTCCGGTGATCGCGGTAAACTGTTCATTCACCCAGAGGATCTTTCCGTTATCATCGATCAGAATGTAGGGCACCTCAAACTCATTGAGCAGTTTTTTCTGCACCGTACCGTACTGCGTCGCGAAATTGATCAGTTCCCTCACAAGAACCGGCTTATTCCGCTGATAGGACAAACATACAATCAAAAAATAGATCCCCGTAAATATGCTGAACATGCCGCCCGCCAGCGCGTCAACCACATAAAGCGGGATGTTCATCGCCACCAGGAGCACTGTGAGCAGAAGCGGCCAGCACATATAGTTGCGGAGCCTTCCTTTTAATTTTATATTTCGTTTCATTATAGTTCTCCCATTTTCATCTCAAAACAGATTTCATGCTATCTGCCATTATAACATTATCTATATTTGAAAGAAAGTCTTTTGCCGTAAATTCCTGCCCGTGGATTTTCTGTTGCGAAATTTTCCCGGTTAGCGTTTTTCCCCGAAGGTAAAGAACTCTTCCGCCAGATCATCCGGGGAAAACATGACAAGCACATAGTCAAACTTTTCGCTGTTGATGAAATCCTCGATATTTTCTTCATAGTAACGCGGATCGATCAGTGTGACATTGTGGCACCGCAGTGACGCGAACGCGGCAAACGGGACTGCATAGGAATCCTTGATGATGCAGATATCAAGTCCGTCGGGATTTTCTGTATTTTCAATGTGCGCGTACGCCTGGTTTCCATACATATATGCCATGTAAAGATCCGTGTCATAAGGGGTTGCCGTGTTGCGTAAAACCGGAGCCGCAACCAGTGCCTCCTCAAACCGCCCCGTCAGGCTCATATCGGACATGATCGAGGAATCGAGCACATAATCCGTCTCAAATTTCGGATAGATCAGCGTAAAATCATCCGCCTTTGTGTAATAACGCCCTGCCTTTCTGCCCTGCGAACCGAGGAAACAGTTTTTATAGGTTAAAACATTGTAGTTGTCGATATCCTCATAGAAATCCTCATTCGTGATCTCTTCGCCGTAACGCTCCTTTAGCTGCTCAAAAAATACATTGGTCGCCCAGAACGCCGTCTCGATCTTCCAGTGATGATCCGTATTGAAAAACACATTCGACATATCGAGCCCGCTGTCCGCAAGATAGTCCCTGAAATCCACGGAGTCTATGCCCGCATCCGCGAGCTGGTCGAGGAACTGGTCTGCCGTCTCATTTGACATGTTGTACGGAATGCCCTTTGCGTACTCTGTGTGCCCCTTGATATATTTATCCGGCGGCATCACATAAAGCAGCCTGCAGTCTTTATCCCGGATCGCGCCCTGCAGATTTTTCATGCGCGCGGACAGATCTTTCGTATCGTTCGGCTTTTCGGTAAAGTAGGTATAATGTAATTTTCCTTCCGTATCTTTGACCACTTCAAAATCGTTTTCTTCATTTTTGTCCAGGAATTTCTGGATCAGCCCGTAGGCATCAATGAAGTTGTAGCGGTATTTTACATTTTCGTTGATGGAGGTATCCACGGAAGCGATGAGCTCTGCCGGGTCATCCCCCTCCTCTATCGAGGTCTCCAGTGTTTCCTTTAAGATCGGAAGTTCTTTTTTCGCGTTAATTCCGGCATACAAAAAGATGAACAGCAGAAACAGCACCGCGGTAACTCTCTTTTTTGAAATCAGTTCGGTCATTTTTCTGTCTCCCTAAAAGTTAAAGTAGATAAACGGATTGTAGCTGCCCTTGACAAGATAGGTGACTCCGACTAAGAACACTCCCATCATAAGGATCGGATAGAACGCATTGATGGCAACCGTCGCCCCGCGCATCTTTCCTTCCACGATCAGCTTGTTGTAACGCTTTCCAACCGGCATGGAAAATAAGATCCCCGCCGCGAAAAACACTCCGTATTCTTTTAAAAACATCCACACCGTATCCGTCCAGATCAGGTTCGTTCCCACGCCGAACATGGACTTTATGTATTTTCCGGCGGCGATCAGATCCGGTGAACGGAAGATCGTCCAGCCCAGGTTCACGATGAACATGGTATAGAGCCATTTTATGACGCCCGGGATCCTCCGCTCCTCAAAGTTTGTGAACCGCTCAAAGACCAGACACACAAAGTTTAAAAGCCCCCAGAGCAAAAACGTCCACTCCGCGCCGTGCCAGATACCGGTACACAGCCAGACCACCAGCATATTGCGGATCACCTTATCCATATTGCCCACTTTGGAACCGCCAAGCGGGAAATAGACATATTCCTTAAACCAGTTGCCGAGGGAAATGTGCCATCTGCGCCAGAATTCCCCGATCGACTGGGAAATATACGGATAATTGAAGTTTTCCTCAAATTTAAAGCCAAACATCAGCCCCAGACCGATCGCCATATCGGAATAGCCCGAGAAATCGAAAAGAATCTGGAACGTATACGCAAAGGATCCGAGCCACGCAAGCGCGACCGGACAGCCGCCGTTTGTATAGGTATTAAAAATATGATCGGCGATGATCGCGAAATTGTTGGCGAGCAGCACTTTTTTCCCGAATCCGGCAAGAAAACGGCAGACACCGACGGAAAATTTATCCCAGGTCTCCTCCCGGTGTGAGATCTGCTCATCGATCGTCGAATATTTAACGATCGGTCCCGCGACCAGCTGCGGGAAGAAGGAAATGTATAACGCCACATAAAACGGATTTTTCTGCACCCTTCCGTCCTTTCGGTAGACATCAATGACATACGACATCGCCTGAAAGGTAAAGAACGAAATTCCGATCGGCAGTTTCAGATTTAAGAGCGGAATATCCGTGTCCATAGCCATATTCAGATTCCGGATCACAAAATCCGTGTATTTAAAGACAAATAAAAGTCCGATATTGAGAAGCACCGTCAAAAGCAGGATCACTTTTACTTTCCGCTTCTGCTCCCGGTATTTATCCACAAAAAGCGCTAGGATATAGTTTCCCAGAATGGATGCGAGCATGATCAGCACAAACCTCGGTTCGCCCCACGCGTAAAAGAAAAGGCTCGCGATCAGAAGTACGCCGTTTTTGATGGGATAAGAGCGACGGAACAGATAGTACAAAGCCAAAACCGCCGGGAAAAAATAGAATAAAAATGTAATACTCGAAAACAGCATTTATTTCTCCCCCTTATAATATGCATCCACAAATTCTTTTTTGTATTTTCTGTGTTTGTACACATAATGTCCCAGAAAAACCACGATGATCGCAACTGCTGCCACGCGCACTGCCCGGATCAGCGAATCGTCCATAAACGGACTGTCCTCTGCCACAACCTCCGTCACCCGGTCGGTCGGAAGCATCGATGCGTCATAGCCATTCTCTGTCTTCTGCGTCTCTGTCCAGGAGCCTTTTAACGTGATCGTCCTGCGAAATGCCTGACCGGACGCGTCTCTTGCAAATAACAGGTATGCTCCGTCCACGGCATCATTTTTTACCGTGAGTCTTCCGTTTTCATCGATGGACATGCCTTCCGGCGCGCTGCCGTCTTCCGTTTGGATCTCATACGTCACAGCCTCATTCTTTTTTAATTCCGTTCCCGCCATGTTGTAAAAGGCAGTGATATAGTCGGCGATACTCTCTCCCACTGTCGGGCGCAGCACCGTATCCGCTCCGTTTACCTCAAACCAGTTAAGCGCCTGCATATCTGCATCCGGCAGGATCTGTATCGCTTCTAAAGTGACCTGCGCCGTGTCATCCTCCGGCAGCACAAAGGTAAATCCAAGCCCGTAAATGCCGTCAATCTCTTCTGCCTGCTCAAATATGTCAAACGGAAGATAGATCTGGCCGTCAAAATCCGCAGGGATCGTAAAACAGCCGAGATCTGCCGTTGTTTCCTGCCAGATCTCATCCTCTTTTAAGACCACTTTTTCTCCGTCGGCTACGACCGACGCTCCGCCTTCCTGCGGGGCAAGCAGCATATTCATCTTCAATTCCTCTGCCTGCTCATTGACAAGCGATAACACGACACCGCCATACCCTTTGAGATCTTTTTTCGTGTCCTGAAAGAAGGACAGCGGATACTGCCCCTCTTTCTGTCCTTCTGTGGAAACCGACAGATGCAGCTGCTCTGTCTCCTTATCGTAATCGATCTGCGGTAAAAACTCTTCCTTCGCGTCTTCCCCCGCCTCAAATCCGTCCAATTTCACGGAAAATTCTTTTGGCGGCTCCGCTTTTTTTGCTGCCATGACGGCAGACGGCATAAAACCGACGCATCCCGCCAGAAACAGACAGCCCATCCCTTTTTTGATCCTATTTTTCAATCTTACTTTTTCCTTATCCGACATTTTTTCTTCTATACTATAACTCATTCATCTCTGAAAATTCATCCAGCGCAAGTACCCGCTCTTTTTTCAGGCTTCGCTTCTGCTCATAACGCATCGCACCGCCAAAGCTGTAATTGCGGATCCACTGACTGAGCTTTTCCTGCTTCTTTGCATCCCCATGCAGCGCATCATAATTGGTAATGCGGTACAGATACATCTGATCCCCGAACTCATTCTCCAGATCAAGCTCAAGACGGATCCCTTCACAGAGCGGAACACGAAGCGTATCCTGTCTGCTTCCCGCATAGGAGACCAGCAGATATTTATAGTTATAATTTTCAATGCTCACTTTAAGCCCGGATTCCGCGACACCGTTCGCCCGGATCGGGATCCTTGCCATCTTGCGATTCTGGAATATCTTTTTCGGCGTTCTTCCCGTGATGTTCAGCCGCAGGTCATCAAAGCTCGAGGACGATTCGTCGAGATTGACCGGCATCGAGGTAAAATTGTCATAAATGATATAGATATATTCACTTTTACTGGACAGCATATCATCAATAGAAAATACATATTTCCACTGATCTCCCTTATGCATAACAAGAACCACCCTGCCCCGCACACGGGCTTCATATTTCCGGTCATGCACCGTGATAAATACCTCTTCCTCATCATCGAAATCTACCGGCTCTTTTAAGAGAACCGATATTCCGCCCTCAGAAGCGTCCTGGCTCATGCCTTCCGCTGTCACGATCCCGTTTGTAAGCTCACATGCTTCTTTTACTTCCATTCGCTCATACTGACGGTAAGATTTTCTTCCCATGACAAAGAAAATGGACATGATGATGTTATAGAAGTTACTGATCAGCCAGAACAGAATGACAAAGTAATCGATCCTTCCGGTATCAAACGTCCAGCGCACGCAGTTCCAGATACCGATCACCGACAGCACTGCAAGCAGGATATGCGGGATCGCGTAATACCACGTCCGGTCCTTTTTCTCCGAACTGGTCGACTTTTTTGTGACCTTGAATTTCTTCATGGAAATTCCGAACGTCTCAAGCAGTGTCGGTATCATAAGAAACGGAAACAGCACCGTTTCGTACACATTCGTCCACTTGGTCGTGCGGATATTGCGGCTCATCATCTTGAGGCAGATGTTACTGCTCAAATACATCGGCAGCCAGAAGATGAGCACCTCGATCAGTGTACAGCGCACAACCATGACGCCGAAGGTTGCAAACAGGATCGGCGACATAATGTAGATAAAGCGTTTCCATGACGCGTACCAGTACCAGACGGATGCCAGATAGTTCGCCCGCTGCGCAAATTTCAACTTTGGCGTAAAGAGCAAGTGCAGCTTCCGCCCGGTGCAGATACAGCCGCGCGCCCAGCGGACACGCTGTGAGATCAGTGACTTCAAATCCGTCGGTGAGAGTCCTGACGCAAGCACCTCATTTAATGCGTAACAGACATATCCCTTCTTCTGGATCAAAATTCCGGTCGCAAAATCCTCGGTGATACTCTTCTCGTAAAAGCCGCCGACATCTTCGAGCGCGCGTCTCGTGATGACGGTATTCGACCCGCCATAGATCACGCTGTTACTTTTGTTTCGCGATACCTGAACATCTTTATAGAAATAGTCCTGCTCATTCGGGATACGGTTTTCCGAAAACAGATTATACTGAAACAGATCCGGGTTATAAAAGGTCTGCGGTGTCTGGATAAATCCAAGGTGAACCTGTTCTTCCTCCGGCAGTTCGCGGTTTTTCTTCTCCTGATCCGCGAAGTACGCCATGGTCTTCATCAAAAAATTATGTTTCGGGATCATATCCGCGTCAAATGTCGCGATATATGGGGAAGAAGTCACGGACATGGCATGGTTCAGGTTTCCTGCCTTCGCGCCCTTATGCTCCTCCCTTTTGATATATCCGACATGCATCTGCGCCGCAAGCTCCTCTACTTCTTTCCGGCTTCCGTCATCACAAAAATAGATATGTACCTTACTCTTATCCGGATAATCCATATGGACGCAGCCATTGATCGTCCGGTACAAAATCTCGATCGGTTCATTGTAGGTCGCGATCAGTACATCCACCTCCGGATAGTCTTCCGGCTCTACCTTCGGGAATTTCGGATATTTGATATTACTCATATTAAAGTAATGTACAAATGCTTCTAACATTCCGAGAATCTCAACTACCAGCAGCGCAATGCCGGCAACCAGCGAGAGTATTCCGGAATCTGTCGGAACCGTGTAAAAAATTCTCCAATACAGATACAGGAGCGTCCAGCCGATATTAAAGATCATCCAGCTCCTGAATTTGATAACTTCCTTCTTCACTCTTTCCCCGCTTTCTATGATTTTTTATGTAGCTATTATAGTTTTTTATGCACTTCACGTCAATATTATGCCATGGTTCCCTGTTTTTTCCTTACCCGGATTTTAGGCAGATTTTACATAAGTCGTCTTGCAGATTTTACATACGATTTATAAAATAACCAGCATGTGCTAATACAAAATCAAAATTACGGAGGATTATTATGAAAAAGAAATTTGTAAGTACGTTACTGGTTCTCAGCGTTATGTCAACCTGTCTGCTCAGTGCCTGTGGATCAAAACCGGCATCGGAGTCTGTGGATCTCACCTCAGTTTCCCTGGATACGATCGAGGAAAAGGCGAAGGAAGAAGGAACGATCTCTTCCGTCGGAATGCCGGATGACTGGGCGAACTGGAAAAGCAGCTGGGAAAGCATCTCAAATACCTACGGTCTTGCGCATGACGATACCGACATGAGTTCCGCCGAGGAATTATCCATGTTTGACAGCGAAAAAGACTCTCCGACCAAGGATATCGGCGATGTTGGTCAGGCTTTTGGTCCGACTGCCATTGATATGGATGTCGTACAGCCTTACAAAGCCTCCACCTGGGATTCCATTCCGGACTGGGCAAAAGATCCGGACGGCAACTGGACGATCTCCTATCTCGGAACCATGGGCGCCCTGGTCAATACCAATAATGTTTCGGAAACCATCGATTCCTGGGAAGCTTTAATGAACAGCAATGCCAAGATCACACTGGGCGATGTGTTACGAGGCGCAAGCTCCCAGATGGCTGTTTTATCCTGTGCCTATGCAATGGGCGGCGATGCCGAAAATCTCGATCCTGCCTTTGATTATTTCAAGGAACTGGCAAGTGAGGGACGTATCGATGTCGGTGACGGCAGTGTCGAACGCTTGAACCGCGGCGAGATCGACGTACTCGCAACCTGGGATTACCTGACCTTGCAGTACCGCGACATTGTAGCTGAAAACAACCCGGATCTCAACATGGAATGCCACATCATGCAGGATGGCGCTGTCCAGTCCGGATACTGCCTTGTCATCAACAAATACGCACCGCATCCGTATTCTGCCGCTTTAACCGTTGAATATCTGTTAAGCGACGAGGGGCAGATCGAGCGTGCGGAAGGTTACGCAAGACCGATCCGTGAAGATGTCACACTTCCGGATGACTTAAAAGCGAAAATGATCTCTGATGACGAGTATACCAATACCATTCCGCTGACAGATAATGATACCGTCACCAAAGCATGCAGCGAGATCGCGAGCAGATGGGAAGAAGAGATCATCCCTCTGATCGGCGAATAGAAGTTGGTGATCCTATGAAATATTTAAAGAAGAACTGGAGGAAACTGGGCTTTTTTCTGCCCTTTTTCCTTTTAATCATTTTTTTCCTGTTTGTTCCGTTTTTCCAGATGTTCGCAAAGAGCTTTTCCACCGGAGAAGGTCATCCCGGACTGGACTGGTATATCGAGATCTTCTCCAAAACCAGTTATCTGGTTGCGATCAAAAACAGCGTCTGGATCGCCGTCTGCGCAACACTTCTTGGCACCGTCATTGATTTTTTCCTTGCGCTCACACTGACCCATTCATCCAAACAAAAAAAACGGTGGTATCTGTCACTTTTAAATCTCACTTCCACCTTTGCCGGTCTGCCGCTCACGCTGGCATTTATCACGCTCCTCGGAACGGCGGGCGTGTTCGTTCTGATCGGAAAAAATGCCGGGATTTCCTGGCTTGCCAATTACAACCTGTATTCCTTAAAGGGAATGTTCCTTATTTTTGTTTACTTTCAGATCCCGATGGGCACGCTTTTGCTGCTCCCGGCTTTTCAGGAGATCAGAAAAGAATGGAAAGAAGCCGCTTTGCTTATGAACTGCAGCTCCTTCCGTTTCTGGCGAAAGATCGGGCTTCCGATCATGATGCCCTCCATTATGGGTACCGTCAATATGCTTTTTGCAAACGCGCTGATTGCTTATACCACCCCGTATCTGTTAGTAAACAACGGTGTTCCGCTGTTACCGATCAAGATCACCGATATGTTTGTGGGAGATGTCAGACAGCGCCCGGAACTTGGCAGTGCGTTATCCATTGTCATGCTTCTTATCATGCTGCTTGTGCTGGCATGCACCAACCTGGTCAAAAAATTTTTTCAGAAAGGAAGGGATTAAATGAAAAAGAACCGTATTGCCGGATCCATCTGGCAGATCATCGTTGCCTTATTTTTACTCCTTCCACTGGCAGTTTCCTTTATCTACTCATTTGCCGGGAGATGGACTTCCATTTTTCCGGAAAATCTGACGTTCCGGTTTTATCTGGATAAATTTACCGATTCCGCCTTTTTCCTCGGAATCCTCCGCGGCATTTTTATATCGGCGCTCCCGGTCATCCTCGTGAACATCATCATTCTGCTCACGCTTTTCGCGACGATCGTTTATTTCCCGCGCATGGAAAAATACATTCAGGTCTGCTGTATCATACCGACTACGATCAACGGCATCATTCTTGCCACTTCGATCCTGTCCACTTACGCGGGAACCGGCACCATATTTTCCAACCGGATCATCATGCTGATCTGCGCATACTGCATTTTCTGCCTTCCGCTCACCTATCAGGGCATCCGAAACAGCCTGTACGCGGTAAACACGAAAACGCTTTTAGAAGCCGCTTCTATCCTTGGTGCCAACAAGTTTTACGGCTTTGTAAAGATCATTGTCCCTACGGTTCTGCCGGGTCTTATGAATACGGCGCTCATCAGTTTTTCCGGTTTATTCGGGGATTTCGCCCTGATCAAGATCATTGCGTCTTCACAGTATGAGACCGTACAGACCTACCTGTACAAAAACCGGAATACCGATCTGCAGTCATTCAGTGCCGGCGTTGTGATCCTTTTGGTATTAACTATGATCATCAATCTGACCGTCCATAAATTTGCGGCAAAAAACACCCCTCAGGGGAATAAGGAGGAGCACACCAGATGAGTTACATGGAAATCTCAAATTTAGAAAAATCTTTTGATAAAAATGAAGTATTAAAAAACATTTCGCTCACGATCGAACAGGGCGAATTTGTAAGCCTGCTCGGCCCGTCGGGATGCGGAAAGTCCACGCTTTTACGCTGTCTCTCCGGCCTGGAGACCATTGATGGCGGGACATTTCTTTTAGACGGTAAGGATGTTACGGAAACACCTGCCCAGACCAGAAACATCGGAATGGTCTTTCAGCAGTACTCTCTCTTCCCGAACATGACCGTCTGGGACAATTTATCTTTTCCGCTCACGATCCAGAAAATTTCAAAATCCGAGCAGAAAGAACGGATCGAGGAAGTACTAAAGATTGTTGGTCTGACCGATAAGAAAAAGGCATATCCCGGAAATCTCTCCGGCGGCCAGCAGCAGCGTGTCGCCCTCGCGAGAGCGATCGTATCCCGCCCGAAGGTCCTGCTTTTGGACGAACCGTTAAGCGCGATCGATGCCAGACTCCGCAAAAATCTGCAGATAGAGATAAGACGCATCCAACAGGAATTAAACATCACTACCATCTTTGTCACGCATGATCAGGACGAAGCGATGCTCATGTCGGATCGCATCTGCCTTTTAAACGAGGGAAAGATCGAGCAGGTCAGCACTCCGATCGAACTTTACACCAAACCGAAGACCCGGTTCGCGGCGAGCTTTATCGGACATTATAATGTCCTTTCCCCGGATGAATTTTTACAGGCGTTCCATACCGCGCCGACGGACAACAAAATGACTGCGATCCGCCCGGAAACGATCCAGATCTCAACCGAGAAGCCGGAAGAAAACGACCTCACACATACTCTGCACGGAAGGATCATAAACAACCGCTCCGTCGGAAACACGCTGCATTACCACATTGATGTAAACGGCATCACGTTTAAAGTGGACACGCTGTTCCGCAGTTTTGCTCTATACAAAAATGACCAGGACGTATGGCTTTCCTTGGAAAAGCGCAACTGTCTGGCTCTTGAAGATTAAGGAGGAATATCTATATGAAACCTGCAACAAAAATGTTTTCCGAAACCGGCTCCTGGTACAAGGGAAATCTGCACTCTCACACGACCAATTCCGACGGACGTCTGAGACCGGAGCAGTCCGCCGCGTATTACAGAGAACACGGCTATTCCTTTCTCTGCTTTTCCGAGCACGACTACTATACGGATCTCCGCACAAAGTTAGACCGCGATGATTTCATCACGCTTCCGGGACTGGAAGCGAGTACCTACCTGATCTCATCCGAAAATCTTTCCGATCTCTTAGATCCTGAAACCCAAAAGCGGGGCTACTGTGACATGACGTTTAAAGAACTCATGGAACTCCGCACCAAAGGAGTCGGCGTCTGGGTCAAAAAAGCCCACCACATCCATGGCATTTTGGGAACCAGACAGATGCAAAAAGATGCCGGAACCAATGTTTTTACCTCAGACCAGCTTTATCCGATCCGTATCTATTTTGACCACTGGGACGGGGAAACGGCCGCACAGACCTTATCCGACAACTTAAAGAAAAAGGGCTGCTTCACTACCTACAACCATCCGATCTGGTCGCGTGTGGATATTGACGAGGTGAAAGATCTCCAGGGGATCTGGGCGATCGAATGCTACAATTATGACACGGTCAATGAATGCGCGGAAGGCGAAGACACCGTCTTCTTTGACACCATGCTCCGCCATGGAAATGAAATTTCCTGCTTTGCCTCCGACGACAACCACAACGGCGGTACTTTCGGCGACAGCTTTGGCGGCTTTGTAATGGTAAAATCCGAGGAACTGGATCATGAGAGTATTGTAAAAAATCTTTTGAACGGAAATTATTATTCGTCGAGCGGTGCCGTCATCACGCAGTGGGGCATCCAAAACGGAGAAGTGTATGTAGACTGTGAAGACGCCGAGCGCGTCAATTTCATCTGCGGCGGCTGCATCGGAAGCAGCCGGACGGTCATGATGGAAAATCAGATCCCTCTGCGCCATGTATCCATCCCGCTGACCGGTCAGGAAGAATATGTGCGCATCGAAGTAAAAAACACGCTCGGACAGACCGCCTGGACCAATCCGATCGTGTTTTAACCTGTTTTTAAGCCACACGCCTGCGTCTTTTCCTGACGCAAATAAACGCCGCCGCCACGATGACAACCACGCATCCGACCTGATTTTGGGAAATCACGGCATCCTTGTGTACATCCCGCAAAAAATCTGTCAGAAATTTTGCCACACTACAGAGGATGATCATCTGCGCGGCGCCGATCTTATTTTTGCATCGGAAAAACAAAAAAAACAGTAGCAGAAATACGACCGTCTCGATCAGCTGCACCGGAATGGAATCCGCCTGAACGATCTGCCCATTCCGCAGGTATCTGACCGCAAACGGTCCCGTATAGGGGAGACCTCCACAGCATCCGCCAAACAGACAGCCAAGCTTTGCTATGCTGTATATGAGCGGTAATGCCGTAATGCAGGTCTCCGTTATCTCTGTTCTTTTTTCCTTAAAGATCACATTATTTAACCAAACCCCAAGAAGCATTCCTGCGGCTCCGCCAAGGCTGGTAAATCCTGCCTCGCGCGGAGTTTTTTGCTGCATCACCGACGCAAGAAAATTCCCGCACATCAGAATGGAGATCAGCTCCAAAAACAGGATATACATGATGTATTCCGTCTTTATCCCGCTGTGCTTTAAGCGGACCGCAATGTAAACCAGTCCGATCAGCACCGAACCGAAAAGACAGATCGCGTAGGGCGCAATGACCCAGCGGTCAAAGTACGATAAGTCGATTGTCATTTCCGCCACCTAATGTAAGATGCATCCCAAAAGATATCCGATCTCTCCGCAGCCCCGTATTCCATAAATACAGCTGTTTATCATCACGCCACACGCTATGACTGCCACAATGACCCCTACTACGATCAGTATGATCTGCACAATATAGATCCACATGATCACTTTTCCAAACGTACTGTCCGGATAATTCACGCGCACCACGATCATAAGCGCCATCGCCACCACAAAGCAGATAAAACGTATCCCTTCTAACAGCACCACGACACCGTTGATCCATGCTCCCTGGCTGTTGACCAGATCAACAAACGGTTGAAATATGCGGATATCTGCGATCATTACATATATGATCGAAAACAGCATCGACAGCACCGTTGGTCCATAACACAAAACGAGGCTTAAAATACACAGCTCGTTTGCCTTCTTTTTATCCTGCGGTGTCATTATTTTTTTACTTTGATTCGGCATTCCATTATATGGTTCCATAACAACTCCTCTCTCCCCTGATTCTTGCAAATTTTTCTATTCTTATTATAAAGAAACCTTACTTCCGCGTCTACCCCCATTCTGCACGCGCGCATTTTGTTCTGATTAATTGTCTTCAAATGGCGTTCCTGCCATTTTCCTCGTTGCTAGTACAAAAAAAAGGATATCTGCGTGTCCTTTGCGGATCATGCAGATATCCTAAAAAATTCAAGCTCTGAATTAATCTGTTACATACGGCATTAAAGCGATATGACGTGCTCTCTTGATTGCTACAGTAAGAGCTCTCTGATGCTTTGCACAGTTTCCTGTGATTCTTCTCGGAAGGATCTTTCCTCTCTCAGAGATGTATCTCTTTAACTTATTCACATCTTTGTAATCGATTGTGTTGTCTTTTCCACAGAATACGCAGACTTTCTTTCTTCTGTGCATTCCGCCTCTTCTTCTCATTGGCGCATCGCCTCTGTCTGATTTATTAAAAGCCATGACTATTACCTCCTAATTAGATTTAGTTAAATGGTAACTCTTCATCTATTCCATCCGGAATATTCATGAAGCCATCTCCAGCCGCCGCGCTCGGTGACGGACGGTTATCTGCAGGTGCGTATCCGGCATTTTCATTGCTTGCCGCCTTGCTTTCTGCAAATTCCTGTTCTTCTACGACTACATCTGTCGTATAGACTTTCTGTCCCTCACGGTTCGTATAAGAGCCGGTCTGGATTCTTCCCGTAATAAGGACTTTCGTTCCCTTACGGAAATATTTTTCTGCAAATTCTCCCTGACGTCCAAATGCCACACAGCCGATAAAATCTGCTGTCTGACCGTCTCCGTCACGTCGGAATCTTCTATCTACTGCGATTGTATATCGCGCAATTGCTGTTGCCTGTTCACCCTGGGAATAACGTACCTCAGGATCTCTGGTCAAACGTCCCATCAGTATTACTTTATTCATACCGCGATCTCCTTCTTTTGCTTATGCCTCTTCCTGTCTAACGCATAAGAAACGAAGAACGTTGTCCATGATACGGACATTCTGTTCAATCTCTGCCGGAACACCTGGTTCTGCATCGAAAGCGATGAAGTAGTAGAATGCTTCACTCATTTTCTGAATGTCATAAGCAAGTTTCTTCTTGCCCCATTCATCTACATTTGTGATCGTACCACCACAACGGGTAATGTACTCTTTTGCCTTCTCAACCGTAGCTGTTCTGGCGTCATCTTCGATCTTTGCATTAACAACAAGTGCTAACTCGTATTTGTTCATGCTGTTACCTCCTTTTGGTCTCTGGCCCCTCAACCTGTGGGGAGCAAGGAATTTATTAGTATCACGAGGTTATATGATAACATACCAGCCTGCTGCTTTCAAGCATTTTCTCTGTTTTTTTATACTTTTTATCGTTTTTTCTTATTTTTCTTCTCCGGCATGCCGCAGTTCCCTGGTATTCTTCTCCACAAGCTTGCGCGGCACCATGATCTGATGTCCGCAGCCCATGCATTTCAGCCTGAAATCCGCTCCGACACGCAAAATCTCCCATTCGCTGCTGCCGCAGGGATGCTGCTTCTTCAAACGCACAATATCTCCAACTTCATAAATCCGTCGTTCTTCCATACTAATCTGCTATCCTTCCTGTTCCAGTCCTTCCCGCGTCGCTTCCTTGCGGATCATCTCATCCCATTCCCATGACTTCATGTAGTTCACCCCGATTTCCGCCTTATGCTTGATCTTCTGCACGAACCGGTGGACTTTTTCTATATCCGGATTCGTCACATTCTCTTCCGTTGATTCTTCCATATATTTTAGCATATCCTGAAGTTCCCTGCCAGGGTTTCCTTCGGTTCCTTTTGTATACAAGAATATTTTTTTCACTCCGTCATCATAACACACCGATGCATCTTCCACACAGTGATTTTCAATCGTATATACCATGCGGTTCTGCCCGAACGGATCATGGGGCAGGATCACGATAATGACCACATTCGGCAGTCTGTCATACCTTGTTCCGGATGCCAGCAGCTTGGTGTCGATCAGTCCGTGATAATAGCGCATCCTGCAAAATTCCGCTCCGTCCTCCTCCCCGGAAACCATCTCCTGAAACAGGAAGTTATCTAACAGGTTCAGTTCCTCCAGTCTGCGCGGTTTTCTCCCGCATACTTCTTTTTCTTTGTCTGCCATAGGCAATTTCCCTCCGATTCGATCTTATGTTTTTTTGTGATTTTTTCCCGATTCAGGAAATCCGGCGAACTGCCGGTGCGAATTGTGTATCTTACGATACTCTCTGATTCAGACAGAGCTGTCTGATGATAGTAATATAGCATATTTTCAGCCCGGAAACGAATAAATTTTTTATAAAATATGATGTGTGAAAATTGAGAAACCGGCAAGACCGCTTCTAACAGTTATGCCGGTTTTCCCGAAATATTAAACTCAATTTTTACTGTACTTGAAACTGTCCTAAATAATGTCTATTTTTATCAAAATATATAATATGTTCCCCGTCTGGATGATATGTCAAGCAATCAGTCATTGATGTATCTGTTTTACACCTCTATCTTTGAAAAGATCTCGCCGATACTGCCCTGCACCAGAAGATCCGCTCTCGCATCCATCGGTGTCGCAGACTTATTGACCAGCACCAGCTTGTTTCCACGGTAGTAATCAATAAGCCCTGCCGCCGGGTATACCGCAAGTGATGTACCGCCGATAATGAGCACATCCGCCTCACTGATGTAGCGCACCGCGTCCTCAAGCGTCTTCTGGTCAAGCCCCTCTTCGTACAAAACGACATCCGGCTTGATCTGTCCGCCGCAGGCGTCACAGGTCGGGATCCCGGTGGAGTTTAAAATATATCGGGCATCAAAAAGCTTTCCGCAATGTCTGCAATAATTGCGGTGTACACTTCCGTGCAATTCGAGCACCACTTTACTTCCCGCCGCCTGATGCAGTCCGTCGATATTCTGCGTTACGATCGCCTTTAATTTTCCAGCCTGTTCAAGTTCCGCCAGTTTCTTATGCGCCGCGTTCGGTTTTGCGGTAAGGCAGAGCATTTTATCCCGGTAAAAACGGTAAAACTCCTCTGTTTTACTCATGTAAAAACTGTGGCTTAAGATCGTCTCAGGCGGATAGTCATATTTCTGATGATACAGCCCGTCCACACTGCGGAAATCCGGTATCCCGCTCTCGGTTGACACGCCTGCTCCCCCAAAGAAAACAATATTATCACTGTCTGTTATGATCTTTTGTAACTGTTCGATTTCTCCCATAGAATCGCTCCTTTCACTCTTAAAACAATCATAGCATATTTTTCGCCCGGCTGATCTTTTATTTTCATATAACATACATTCTCCTAAAATTTCATTTTAGGGCGGAAACTCAAGAACAATACATAGATAGCACCGCGTTTATTTTTGTGCTAGAATGAAAATACGTGTCAAACGGAATGTGGAGGTAACAATGGCTGGAAAAGTTATTAAAAACGGTCTTCTATGGCTGGTCATATGTATTATAGTCTTTTTAATATCAATCTTTTTACATGAATGTGGTCATGGACTTGCCAATCATCTGCGCGGTATTTCATGCAGTACTGGATTTAACCGGGTAGGAGATATTTATAAATACCCAAAAGATGTGGATTTTCGCGCAACGTACCGCAATGCATCCGAGAGTCTTTTGGACTTTGGAGTGCCGATAACACTTTTACTTGCATCAGCAGGAACATTCTGTGCATGCAGATTGCATGGATGGAGTCAAAAAATCAGTTGGCCGATTGCAGTTACAAACAGCATGCTGCGTCTGATTCCATGCATATATGTGCTTTTTGTTCCATTATTTACAGGGAACGTATGGAAAGAAGACGAATATGAAACCGGGCAGTATCTGGCACAGCTGGTCGGATGCTCTGCATTGGCCTATTTGCCAGCGTTTGTTTCTGTTCTGATTTCTATAGTCTGTCTGTTTTTCCTTTTGCATAAGGGAAAGCAAAAAATGTCCCGTTGGATGATTGCAGGATATGCTCTGGTCACACTGCTTGGCTATGATCTCTCACTCTATATCGCCAACTGGTTGGATGATTTCATCCGGATCAACTGGTAATGAGCATTATTTCGCGCAGGTTGTCTTTTCCTTTTTCCCCGTATAATCAAAGCGTCCGTCATTCTTTTCTTCCAATGCTTTTATCATATGGTAGGTGTACTCGTTATACGGCGTCGGTATCCCCAGTTCTTTTCCCATTTTTATCAATGCGCCTGAAAACATGTCGATTTCCGTATGCCGCCCCGCATCAATATCCTGAAGTGTCGAGTAGCGTGCCGATGGCGTAACCGCGCTTCCGTGTACGGATGACCCGGCTGCCTTATTCATATCAATTCCCTTTGCCGCCGCAACCGCTTCTAACTCCTGTCTTAAGCCGTCACTGATTGCCTTCATATGTACGCTGTCCTGATAACAGCCTACGCCCGCGCCTAAGATCGCCTGTGGCAGATTGTTGCAGACATTGAGCCGGAATTTGCTCCATATCTCTTCCCTTATGTGCTCCGTGTGACGGAAATGAATCCCGGTATCCGCAAAAAGCTCTTCCACCGCACGCACGCGGTCACTGTCATAGGGCGCACTTAGTTCGCCGAAAACGATCCCTATCGTAGTATCCGGGTCAAAGCAGTAACCCTCACCCTCTTTGTGGGACGCCACTTTGATCAGCGAATACAGCATATGGGAGCTGCCTGCCTTTTCCGCGATCAGTTCCTCGCTGTCCACTCCGTTCATAAGACTCATGATGACCGTATTCTCCCCTGTGACTTCCCGTATGCTCTCCAATGCCCCCGGCAGCGCTCCGTATTTTAACGCGACAACAAGCAGATCCACGCCATGCGCTTCCTTTGGTGTCCAGACTTGCGGACGATAAGTAACACCGTTGATCCTGCATCCGTTCTGTTTCAGGCGTCCGGCGCGCTCTCCTTCCGCGACAACGCCTAACTTTAGATCGCTTTTCCCGGAAAGTCCCCAGATCACATAGGAACCAACCGCACCGGCTCCCAAAACCGCAACTGATCTTATCTTCATTTCTTTTCCTCCTGCTGTGTTTTCATTCAATTTCTTTTCCCGTCACCATTACAAAAAAAACACCGCCGCAGACTCCAATGGTTCTGTAACGATGCTTTTAGTTGCGGGGACAGGATTTGAACCTGTGACCTTCGGGTTATGAGCCCGACGAGCTTCCAGACTGCTCCACCCCGCGTCAACATTGCTTATTATAGCCCTTATGAAAGAGAATGTCAAATTTCTTTCGCTTTCTATATAGGATATGCAGTAAAAAACCGCTTTATGACAACTTTTTTTCTAAAATTTTCCCGCAAGCCACACGGATGCCGCGATGCCGACTCCTGTTGCGAGCAGTGCTCCCGCAAGCGTATACCGGGTCTTCTTTATTTTTGCTGTCATAAAATATAATGACATCGTATAAAAAACATTTTCCGTTGCGCTCATCATTAAAGATGCCGCCCTGCCCAGATAAGAATCCGCTCCATACTCCTTGTAAATGTCGATCGTGAGTCCGTTTGCCGCCGAGGAGGAAAACATTTTTACCAGTGCAAGCGGCAGTAACTCGGACGGGAAATGGATCAGGTCTGTAAAAACAGAAAGCTGCTCTGCCAGAAAGTCCAAAAAACCGGATGCGCGCAGGATACCGACCGCAACCATGAGCCCGATCAGTGTCGGCAGGATACCGATCACCGTCTTAAATCCCTCCGCCGCCCCCTTGATGAACTGGTCATAAATGTTCTGATGATTCAAAAGCCCCATTCCCACGATATAAAAAGTAAGCAGTGGGATGATCGCGTCCGACAAAAAAAGCAGCAGCTTCATAGAAATTCACTCCTGATCCCTGTCATTTGTTACATTCTATTCCACTGCCGCCGCTTCTTATGCATGACTTATGCCGAAATCCTCCACTGACATGCGTGCAGCCATCTATTCGTTTATGATCGCGCGGATTTCTTCTCCGAGGTGTCCGTTATCCGCGACAATGTTATTGATCGTGCTGGTTAGCCGGATCGGATTTCCCTCGTAATCGGTCACATCCCCGCCCGCTTCTCTGATGAGGAGCAGCCCTGCCGCGTAATCCCATATTTTTAAATTCCGCTCAAAATACGCCTCTGTGCTGCCTTCTGCCACATGCGCGAGGTCAAACGCCGCCGAACCGCTTCTTCTGATATCCTCACACTGTAAAAAGATCTTTTGAAACACAGCAAAATTGTCTGCGGCATATTCATGATAATACGGACTGGTTCCGACAGCGATCAGGCTGTGGGAAAGCTCCTTCACGGGGCTTACATGGATCGGCACGCCGTTCTTATACGCGCCTTTTCCCGCCTCGGCACAGTAAAGCTCCTCCGTGTACGGATGATAGATGATCCCGAATACGATCTCACCTTCGCTTGCAAGCGCCACCGACACCACGCTCTGGCGGTAGTGATGGATCAGATTGGTCGTTCCGTCAACCGGATCTACGATCCACATCCTGCCTGATACCTGCTCGCCCGCATAGCTCTCTTCCCCGAGAAATCCGATATCCGGATACATTTTTTTTAATTCCTCCGCCAGAAATTTCTGCACACCGTCATCGACCTGTGTCGCGTAATCCGCCAGTCCCTTGACACGGATATTTCCCACCGCCTCCCTGTCCCGGAAAAACGGTTTTGTCCGCTTTACGACTTCTATAATCTTTTCTGTTTCAACCATATCCCTTTCCTTCTCACTTTTCTTTTTTACGACAGAGACGCGATGCGTTCCGCTTAAGATCCGCAGTCATCTCTACAGATAGCGCACCGACATGCTCCCATCCGGCGCGACCGCAAAAGCCACCCCCGCATGCGGCATGAGCCCGTCTGTGTACGGCGGCACATCCGGGACATCGGTAAAATACGTTTTTGTCCCGTACGCATGAAGCATCGAAAGGACTCCCGGTGCCGCACTCTCATAGCGTCTGTCGCTGGATGCACTGATTATAGCATACTTCGGCGCAACTGCGCCAAGAAGTTCCTCATCCAGTGCGTTTGCCTGCCCGTGATGCCCCACCTTGAACGTCTCTGCACGGAGCGCTTCCCTGCGCATCTGATATCCCGTAACCTGCGTATCGCCCGGCGCATCCCAAAACGGAAGCGCTTTCTCGCCAGGATATATGCCGTTGCAAGTCCAAACGATAGCGGCAGCACAAGCGCCGCGACCGCGTTGATCAGACTGTTTTTTAACGCCGTGTCAAATCCCTTTTCCACGAAAAGCTGTCTGTAATGTGAAAATGTCACGTTTTTTATCGGAAATACCATTCCGCTCTGGATATCCTCCGTCGGGCTGATGGATGTTTTTACCAGCCAGCAGATGGGAAACAGCGTGATAAAAAGCACTGCCGCAAGAATGATTCCCTTTAAGAGAAAGAAACCTCTCTTTTTCCATTTTACCAGATTCTTTCTTTTTCCTGTCACAGGATCTCCCTCCTTATATGCCGCTTTACAAGATCGGTATTGATATAATCAAACGCGTACATCACCGGTCTGTCCTGACTGTCAAAATGAAGCTGCTCCGTCAAAATGACCGGACTGTTCAAAAAGCGTTCCGCCTCCATATCCCATTCATTTCTGTGGCTGAGCCCCTTGATCGAACTCTCCGCGTAAGTAACTTTAAGCCCGCAGTCATCGGAGAGCATTTTTAGGATGCTGCCCGAAAGTCCGCCGTTCTCGCACGGTTTACCACAACGATCTTCTCATCCCCGGTCAACCCCATTTTTCTTTGGATGTGACCGGTCGGCAGCTCATGTGTCGTGCTTCGGAACACACTGCCCGCCTGATAACCCGCGTCTTTTATCATCGTTCCGACCGAAGTGAGCAAAAGCAGCGGATTTTCCATGACCTTTTTATTTTCTGTGACGTAAGTTCCCGAACCGTGGCGCTTTTCGATCATGCCCTTCTGCTGAAGGATGTTTAAAGTCTCACGCACCGTGGAGCGCCCCACGTCGTATTCCCGCGCAAGCTCGATCTCCCCCGGGAGCTTCTGTCCGATCTGCCATTCCCCGTTTCTGATTTTTGCCGCAAGTATTTCCGCGACCTGTTCATATCTGTACTGCATCAATTTCTTATCCTTCCTTGCGCAAAAGTTGTCTGACATCTTTTTCCCGACATGAAGGTAAAAAAAGCCGGTCAGAAGTTCTTCTTCTAACCGACTGCTGCCCGTATTTTTGCAACCGCAAGCGTGATCCCGTCCCGCGCCTGCTTTTTTAATATCAGTTCTCCTCCGCCGTAGGATTCACAGCCCGCGAGTGCCGACCGCTCACAGACATTATCCACACCGACTGTCTTTTTTACAAAATCCGATGACGCAAACGCACCGGATATCTGTTTCAAAACCTCTGCGGAAAACGTGTGATAGGGAACTGCCTGATGCGCTGCCCATCCCACGATACCCGCTTCCTCCTTTTTCCTGTCAATGGAAAAAATCCCGGCAACATCTTCTTCCGTAATGCCAAGCGCATCCAGGTTTTCCCGGATAAATGCCGCAATCTCGTTCTCCGTCTTTCCCCTTTTGCAGCCGATCCCAAGTACATATTCCTTTGGCTTTAGCGGAAGTACCGCGTGGGCAAGCGCCTCTTTTTCTGTGGATATCACAAGGTCTGTCTGTCCATCCGGTGGATAAGTCTCCTGCGCGAACTCCTCCGGCAGTTCTTTAAGCAGCCCCCGAAACTTTGGTGCCACGGAGACTGTGACCGTCTCCTCCTCTAAGACTTTTTCCGAGATTTTCGCGATCCCCCGGCGGTCCAAAATTACAAGCGCATGATCCCGCGCAAATACATCCACCGCAAATTTTCCATTCACATCCGTTGCCGTTGTGATCACCGCAGTCGCAGAAAGCCGTGACGCGAGACGCTCCGCGATCTCATTTGCGCCTCCGACATGCCCGGATAAGATCGGGATCACATACTGTCCGCACTCATCCACGACAAGCACCGGACTGTCCTTTAATTTGTTGCGCACCGCGCCCGCGATCGCGCGCACCGCGATTCCACACGCCCCGACAAAGATCAGCACGTTTTTTTGTTCAAACTGCTCACCTGCCCACTCCGCCAGCGGTTTTTCCAAAAAACAGATCCCATGTGCATCCAGATATTCTCTTTCGGTCTCTCCCGCTTTTTTCTGTCCAGTATAAAGCCGGATCTCGTCGTCCGCACTTAGCACATCCCGGATTTTTTCCGACAGCGCACGCCCTTTTTTTGTAAAGCTGATGACCGCCGTCCTCATGATCTCTTCCTCCGAAATTCCGTCTCAAAATCCGGGTCATACAGCTTTGAGCGCTCATAGCTTCGATGCGCGACCGCCTCTCCGACGAGGACGAGCGCAGTCTTTGTGATATTGTGTACACGCGCGGTCTCTTCCAGTTCTGCCAGCGTACAAAGATATGCTTCCTCCTCCGGCCAGGTCGCCTTGTATACAAGAGCCGCAGGCGTATCCGCCGGATAGCCGCCGGTGACAAGCCGCTCTGTGAGCTCCCCGAGTCTTCCGGTGCTCAGATAGATCGCCATGGATGCTCCATGTGCCGCAAAGCTCTCGATGCTCTCTCTCTCCGGAACCGGCGTTTTTCCCGCCATCCGCGTGATGATAAGCGACTGCGAGATCCCCGGAAGCGTGTATTCCAGATTTAAGGACGCCGCCGCGCCAAAGCACGCGCTGACGCCCGGACAGCTCTCATAGGAAATCCCCTTTTCATCGAGGATGTCCATCTGCTCCCGCACCGCTCCGTAAATACTCGGTTCCCCCGTGTGCAGACGCACGGTCATCTTCTGTTCCTGTTCCGCCCGCTCCATCACGGCAATGACTTCCTCCAACGTCATGGTCGCGCTGTTAAAAATTTCACAATCCTTCTTCGCATAAGAAAGAAGTTCTGGATTGACCAGCGAACCTGCATAAATGATGACGTCCGCCTGTTCCAGATAGCGCCTGCCGCGCACCGTGATGAGATCCGGCGCACCGGTTCCCGCTCCCACAAAATAAACCATATCAGCCTTCTCCTTTCATGATCGCCAATCCCTGCTGTTTGATCGAAACAAGCAGTTCATGCGCATGCTCACTCGCCGCAAGCTCTCCAAATTCATTGGAATATAAAATACATTCGATCTCCATTTTCCCGGCGGCGCGCTTATTTAAGTAAAAACAGATCTTTTCCATGACACGGCGCATGACTGCTTCCAGTTTTTCCGCATCTTTCAGAAAAGCGAGTGCTTCCTCCGTCGTCACACAGCCCAGGATCTTCTTTGCCAGATCTGCCTGCACATCTTCCATAAGCGCCGCAGCCGCGAGCAGCTCCATCCGGCAGTCCGCCTCCCTCGAATGGGTATTCATGATCCCGCCCGAGACTTTGATGAGTTTGCCGATATGACCGGTCATGAGCATGTGCGTAAATCCGTACTCCACCGCCATGTCGATCGTCTGTCCGATGAAATTGCTGCACTTGACACTGCGGTCAAGATCGTAATCATACGTCCGTTTCATAAAATCCAACCCGTAGTTTCCCGGCGAAACCGCGACTAACTGCTCTCCAAGCGCCCGGTGCTGCCTTAGTTCCACGCGGATCGTATCAAGCAGTGCCTGTGCGCTCATCGGTTCCACAATGCCGCTTGTTCCAAGGATGGAAATGCCTCCAACGATCCCCAGTCTCGGATTGAACGTGCTTTTTGCAAGCTCCCCGCCACCCGGCACTGAGATCTCCACCGCAAGCGCTCCATGGAAATCCAATGCCATACAAACCTCACACACCTCTTTTTCGATCATCTCTCTCGGCACATGGTTGATCGCCGCGTTTCCTACCGGCTGATCCAGCCCGGGACGGGTCACACGGCCAACGCCGCTTCCTCCGTCGATCGTGATCACAGGCTCTTTTTCCCGCACGTGCTCACTTTGATCCTCCGCGTTTATACCGTCCTGAAACGAGACTGCCGCATAGATGAGTGCCCCGGTCGTGACATCCGGGTCATCCCCGCCATCCTTTTGCACGGCGCACGAGACTTTCGTCTCCCCACGCACCGGATCACAGATCTTCGCGTGATAGAGGATGCCTTTCGGCGTTTCGATCGTGATCTCTTTTTTCTCTTTTCCCGTTAAAAGCATATATGCTGCTGCCTTTGCCGCCGCAGCCGCACAGCTTCCCGTTGTGAATCCGTAACGCATCGGTTCCCCGCTTCCTTCCATCCGTATCTATAAATAATAACAGTTTTTCGTACATCCGCCCCGGAAAAGTTCGGTCCGTACCCGCTTTTGATACCGCGCTGCCTGCCCGGTTCCCATGCTTTCGACTTCCGCAAGGATCCGGATCGCCCGCCTCGCCTGCATGATGTCCCGCTTTGCATACTCCGCATAATTGCCGCGTCCCACGATCTTTAAATGCGTGACCCCCGCTTTTTTTAAGTCATATAACGCGCACAGGCCGCAACCGGTCGCCCCGGTCACATAGCCATCCGGTTCCGTTTCCACGCATAACCCGGACCTTTCTTCCGCTGCCGCCAGACTGCTTTTCTTTCGCCCATCTATATTTCCAAGTTCATATGGCACATGGCACAGATGCGCAAACTCATCACAGTGAAAGGAATTGCAGTACGCGCCGGTAAAATGGCACATCTCGTTTAAGAAAAACGCCTCATATTCCGGGATCTCTCCCCTGCATTTTACAATGCACGCCCGCATCTGCGCAATACTGTTCTTCCGGTGAAAAATCACGCGGCGAATATCAAATTCTGCGATCTGTGCTAAAAACAGGGAATTGATCTCGGCGCATTCCCCGCTCAGATGGATATTGCAGGAGATTTTCTGTTCCCGCAGGTATAGGATCAGTGCCGGATCCGCAATGATAAACGTGTCAAATCCGATCTGCATACACGCGTCGATAAGTTCTGCGATCTCCTTATACTGCTCGCCTGTGTAATACAGGGAATTCAGGGCTAGTTTCACCGGCACACCGTAACAGTCCACCATCTTTTTTAATATTTTCAGTTCCTCAAACGCGCCGATCTGAACGTTGTAATTCATGACTTCGCGCCGGTTTAACGGCTGCATGGTTCCGTATTTTTTACTCCAGGTAAATGGAACATAGCCGCAGAAAAATTCATCTGCGCCAGCCTCGGCAAACGGAATGTATTCATCTAAAGAACCAAGCCCGGATACGATCTTCACAACCTTCCATCTCCTTCGTTTTTACGTCTGATATTCTTACATCAAATTTAGCACAATGCGGTCCGCTCCGTGCGCAATATAAGAAAAAAGCAGCGTATTTTCCGTCAGTATCTGTGTGTCATACGAAAACAGCGAATTATATCTTCCGACCATATGCAGATGATCGGGATAGGAAAACACATAGTCCCCGCAATAACGCGGACAGGCCTCCGTCTCCCGCTGTCTGCCCCGGCTCCCTTCTCTGCACCTTGCGTAAAGCGGACAGTACTGGGACGTATTGGTCTGATAAAACGGAAAGTGGATACTGTTTTTCCCTTCCGGTAATTGTATACAGTATCCACAAGATTCCTGTTCAAAGCGCGTAATCCCATATGTTTTCTTCAGATATTCCCGGTAAAATGAACTGTTTAGCGCATTGTCCGCCGGCGGCTCATTCACACCGGAAACCCCGATCTTGTAACGCACGCGCGGATCTTTTCTCCGTTTGTTTAAAAGGACTCCAAACACCGGCTCAAACCAGGTTCCCCCCTCGCAGATCAGCGAGAGCATTCCCCAGTCGCCCGCCACGATCTCGATCCGGGTCTGCGCCCGGTCACACCATGCCGCGATCTGATCCAAAAGCTTTCTTGTATCCGCGATCCGTTCTTCCCGCAGATAGGAAAACACCAGCGTGATCTTTAAATGTTCCCGCTTCGCCTTATCGAAAAGCTCTTTTAATTTCTCCCAGTCCGGAAGCAGATGCGGACAGAACTGATTGCCAATGTAAAGGCGCCCCGGCAGATACTGCGCAAGCGGATGACGGGAAAGTCCATGCTCTTTCCAGTAATTTTCGTAGAATACCTCTGCCGCTTCCTTTCGATATCGCTCATACAGCTCCGGACGATCCAGCTCTACCGCCAGTTCTGCCTGATGCTCCCGCAGTGCAAAAAGAAGCCCGGACGCCTCAACCGCCTCCGTGTCGATGTCACCAAACCACGCCGCGCGCTGTTTCTCGAAATCCGTCGTGATCACATCATCCAGCTTCGCCGGGTATCCGGTATAATCCTCCGAAAGCGCCGCATCATCGCCCGCAAGTTTCTTTTGGATATAATGGTCGTATGCCACATAGAGCTTTTGCACCGCTTTTTTGTAGCTTTCCTCCGCGATCTGTACTTCATACTCGAAATAGAACTGCCGCGCCGGATCCGCCCCCCGCTTGGACAAAATTTCTGTCACCGCCGGATGTTCCAGCACGATCCCGTCATACTGCCCCGCTCTGTCATCATAAAAATAAACTTCCAGCCGGGAAACGGTTCCGATCCGGTCCGCCGTCCGAAACACCGCCCTGTCTTCTTCCAGTTCCAGGATCCGCACTTCCAGACGCTGTCCGAAATCCTCTGTTATATAACCTGAAATCAGCGCAAACGGAAACATCATTGTTATCGGATTTCCTCCTTACATGTACTGCCCGAGAAATGAAAAAACACTTTCCCAGTAAGCGTCTCCCAACACATACATCGCCTCGCCGTGTCCGGCCCCTTCCGCCGTCAGGCTCGTTTTGTTATCCCCCGGCTTTGCCTGATACAGGGTATCCATCATCTCATAGGGAATGAAATCATCCGCCGTTCCGTGGATGAACATCATCGGTTTTTCACAGGATGCAACCTGTTTTAACGCAGATGCCTCCTTGAACGAATACCTGGCTTTCACGGAAGAAAGCGCGCTTGCGCTATAAAGAACCGGAAATTCCGGAAGCCCGAACCGGAGCTTTAACTCATTGGAAAAGATATCCCATACACTCGTGTAACCGCAGTCCTCAACAAATGCGCACACCTGATCCGGTGTATCTTCCCCGGAAGTCATCATCGTGGTCGCTGCCCCCATGGAAACTCCGTAGAGTACGATTTTTGCCGATGTATCCTGTCCGGTGACCCAGTCCACCCAGTCAAGTACATCCTTTCTGTCAAGCCAGCCCATACCGACATAATCGCCCTCGCTGTCCCCACAGGCGCGCAGATCCGGCGAAAGCACCTGATACCCCGCATCATAAAAATGCTGCGCCGCCGCAACACCCGCGCGGTGATCACTGCGATAACCATGCAGTGTGATCACCCACAGATGGCTGTCCGTATTCTCATAATATACTCCGTTTAATGCCAGTCCGTCATCCGATGTGATCCCCACCGTTTCTCCCGGATGCTCCGCTAAAAATTCCTCGTTTTTTGTCTGCTGTAATGCCCGGTTGTCCGCGATCGTCTTTTCAACGCCTTCTCCCGGTGTCTCCACATCCAGTGACACTTCCCTGTCGCCGCCGTCTCCACTCCGTCCGATCGCGTAGTTGACTAAGTAATTGCTGATAAATAAATCTGCTGCCAGTAAAATAACGACCACCGCGATCAGCAGTTTCGGTAAAATCTTTTTTCTCATAACGTTCCTCCCATTTGTAGTTTTATTTCATTAACTACCATCATACCATTTTTGCTGCCGGGAAATCAACTTTTGCGGGGCGCTTATTTTTCCCTCAAATACACTTCCACGACCGCTCCGCCCGCTTCATTCCGGTATTCCAGATACCCGCCCTGCGCCGCCGCAAATTTCCTTACGATGGCAAGTCCAAGCCCCTGATGCGTGCTGTCGTGGCGGCTTTCATCCCCGCTGTAAAATCCCTGATCCGCGTAAATCAGATCCCGCTTTGAAAAACCTCTTCCGAAATTATGGACCGAAATTTTTAAAAATTGTTCCCCCTCTCTGCAATTTTCCGCAACCGAAAGGCGGATCCCTTTTTCCGTATCGCCATACGCAAACGCATTGCTCAGTATATTTTCAAACGCACGGATCAAAAGCTGCCGGTCACAGATCACCCCGCCTTTTGTTTTTTCACCGGAAAACAAGACAAAACTGCCCTGCGCCGCCGCCGTCTGCCTTGCAATATCAAAAAGCAGTTCCTTTACTTCCTCCCCCGAAAACCGTTCCTGCTGCTCGGGGAGACTGCCGCCGTCCAGTACCTGCCGCATGGCTGCAAGATAGTCCTCGATCTGCTGCACATTGGAAAGAATGTATTCCGTGCTCTCCCCTGCCTCATCCGGCAGTGTTTCCTCCGCCAGAAGCTCCGCATGCCCGCGGATCACGGTGAGCGGTGTTTTGATGTCGTGCGCCAGTGCCGCCATCTGCTCTTTTTTCTGCTGCTCCAGCTTCCACTGCTGCTCCAGCGACTCTTTTAACGCCCGCTTCATTTTTTCAAACGAATCCATAACGGTATTGATCTCTCTGATATCCGATGCCTCGATCTCGAAATCCAGTTCCTGATCTGCGATTTTTTTCGTGACACGCTCTAACTTCTGCAATCTTTTTTTCAGTACTTTCGCAAATGTCCGCGACACAAGCACTGCATTGGCAAGAAGCAGCAGCACAAACAAAAAAAGGACAACAACGATCAGGATCCCCTCCGCATTCGGCAGATGATCGTTTAACTTTTCATTGGCGAACTGCAAATGGAGCGCGTATTTTACAATGCAGACCTCTCCGTCTTTCCGCCGGATATACTGATAATAGAAAGCTCCTCCCGCCGATGACCGCTCCTCCTCGTAATGCTTCCACGCCGGCTCTTTTTCCTCATCCGCAAAATTTCCATACAGATACCATCCATCCGCATCATACACGCCGTAGCTGCACCGGTTCGGGATAAGATCGGAGGTTACCACGTCTGCCTCCGCGATCGCGTCCCGTTTCTCATCGATCTGCTCCTCCGCATAATTTGCCGGAAGGAACAGACTGCTCAAGGGAAACAGGCAGATGACACCGATCAGAATCACAAAAATGAGCAGGATATTCACACAGAAGATTACCGTATATCTGGTAAAAAGCCCCGCAAGCGTGACCTCTCTCTTTTTTCGTTTTATTTCCATCTGTACCCGATCCCCCATACCGTCTCCACCGGAGAAACCTCATATTTCTGAAATTTTGCCCGGATATTTTTTATGTGCTCAGTGATCGCGGAACTGTCCGCCTCCCCGTCATATCCGAACACATGCTCATAAATCTGCTCTTTGGAAAACACCTGTCCGCGGTTTAATGCCAGATACTCACAAATTGCGTACTCGCTCTTCGTAAGGGAGATCTGCTGTCCCTTGCAGGAAATCTGCTTTGCCTGCAAAGAAATTTCCACCTCACCGATCGTGACAAGATGCTTTTTTTCCCGCAGTTCCCGCCGAAGATGCGCCGCCACACGCGCCCGCAGCTCCCCGATGCCAAACGGTTTTATGATATAGTCATCCCCGCCGACGCCAAGTCCGATCATCAGATCCTTTTCCTCGGATTTCGCCGTCACAAACAGGATCGGACAGTCCACCTTATCCCGGATCTTCTCACAGAGCGTAAAGCCGTCGATCCCCGGCATCATCACATCCAACAGGATAAGCTGGTACTGATTTAAGTGATCCATCTCTAACTTTTCCGGATCTTCGACGGTCGTCACGTCGTATCCTTCTTTTTGCAGCGTCCGCTCGATCAGGCGCAAAATTCCCCTGTCGTCATCGATTACAAGTATTCTAGTCATCACAGTGCCTTCCCTCATAAAAATGAAACCATACCATGATTATGACACAAACGGCAGCCCCAATCAATCCACCCATGACTGCGCTCTGCCACAGCTGCGCCTTTGTATAAACATCCGCTTCCGGGTAAAGCGCCACTGTAACATACGTCATGCTTCCCCTTGCGCTGAAAGCCGCCGGGACAAACTGCCAGATGCCATCCCCCAGTCCGGTTAAAAACAACGCCGAGACCAGACTTTCCGTCACTGCCGCTCCCATGGAGACTGCCCTTGAAAATCTTAAGTTCAAAAAAAGATGCTCCGCATACAGCGGAATGCTGCCTGCCCAGAGAAGGAGCGCCGAGACCGCATAGACCACCAGAGGAATCTCCGTATTTTTTAAGAAAGACCATTCCCCCGCCGCCAAAATGCCGACCGCACCAATCACTGCGAAAAAAGCGAGTATCAAAAGCGCCATCCACTTCGCCAGAAACGCATACGCGCGCCGCGTCGTCGTTCCAAGAAACGTCTGAAAGTGTCCGACTTCCTCTAACGCGACACTTTTGGCACACAAAATACTGATGACCACCGGAAACGCGATCCCGACTGCTTCAAAAAATCCCGAAACCTGCAATATCACACTCCAGTTTGATGACGCGTAATAGCATAAAAAGACCACCGCCGGCAAAACCGCCCCTGCGATATGCATGGGATAACATCCACTATGCCGCATCTTTAAAAGTTCCGCTTTCCACGCTCTCCCTGTCTCTCTCATGCTTTTTCCACCTGCCTTTTGAACCACCTGCGGCTCCCCGCCCGGAGAAGAAATAACCAGAGCACCGATGCCACCATTCCAAAAAGCACGGCACGCGGCTCCATAAGTTCCGGCTTCCACGTCATCTGCCCCTCTTTTGCGATCAGTCCGTTTGGCAGAATCTCTAACAGTACGCACATCAGACGCGCCGTGATCCCCTGCGGCAAAAGAAAAAAAGCAGCGTCAAGCGACAGGCTGCCCGCAAGCACCATATACACTGCAAGGTGAAGCAAAAACATCAGAAATCCCCCGAACTTCTGGGACATCCATAAGCAAAACGGGATCTGCCAGAGCGAGGTAAGCCAGATCACGCCTGCCGCCACAATCTGCATCCGGACTGCCGGCATCCCCACCATGGTATAGGAAAGCATCTCCGTCAGACAAAAGTTTCCTGCCACAGCCCCTGCAAGCAAAATCCCATTTGCGATCGCAGTCATGCCTGCCGCAGTAAGGATTTTGGCATCCCACACCTTTCCAATATCCACCGGAAGCGCAAAGATCGTGCGGTTTTGCTGTTTTTTATCTTTGCCCCCGACCACAGCGCAGATGATCGCGGTCATGCCGGGAAACATTATCATATACCACCAGTTAAAGCTGTCTACGGCAAAATAATTTCCGGTAAGAAACGCTGCCAGAAGACAGGTCATAAGCGGCATTGCCACGATAAGAAAAGGCAGAAACGTATGCCGGTATTTGAGCTTTTCCGCTAAAAAATATTGTTTCATCGCACACGCCCCCTCTCTGCAATGTCCAAAAACAGCTTTTCCAGATCCGCGCCCTGATCCACTCTGCCCTCATATTCCAGTCTGCCATGCGATAAGATCCCGATATGATCCGCCATCTGCCGGATCTCACTTAAAATATGGCTCGAAACAAGAACCGTCATTCCCTGCCCCGGGAAACTTTTTATGAGTTCCCTTAAGTCCCGGATCCCGACCGGATCAAGCCCGTTGGTCGGTTCATCCAGGATCAGAAGCTTCGGATTTCCCAGCAGCGCGGTGGCGATCCCAAGCCGCTGTTTCATGCCAAGCGAAAATGCTCCCGCCTTCTTTTTCCCGGTCTGCGTAAGATCCACGGTTTGTAACACTTTTTCGATACGGCTTTCCGGCACGCCAAGCATCAGCGCGCGCACTTTGAGATTCTCCCGGGCTGTCAGATTTTCATAGATCGGCGGTGTCTCAATCAGCGAGCCGATCTTTCCCAGATCTTTTCTGCTCCACACATGTCCGTCAAAATACAGGCTGCCCGCAGTCGGTGTCAAAATCCCCGTCATGGTTTTTAACAACGTGGATTTTCCCGCGCCGTTTGCTCCGAGCAGGCCATATACCGAGTTTTCCGGAATCGCTAACGTCACCCGGTCCAGGGCTTTCTGCTTCCCGAACTGTTTGGAAAGCTGCTTTGTTCTTAAAATCGCTTTACTCATAAATTCCTCCCTGTTTCTTTTTGTGCTTACAGGATACCGGATGTTTCTAAGGAATTTATAAGGAAAATATCATTAATCTGATATTAAAAAAGAAAATCTGATATATATTTTTTTACCAGTATGATAAAAAGAGAGCAGATATTGACACAGATGTTTATTTTACGGGAGGAATTTCTATGAATCGAAGAAAAATCAGCAAATCTGTCTGGCTCCTTTTATGTACAACTTCTCTGTACGGATGTGGCAGTTCTACTGTAGAAACAAACTACACATCCAATGAAGGACAGGTTGTAAACATATATTGCTGGAATGATGAATTTAAAAGCATATACGAAAGCTACGCAGCAGATATTGCTGAATCACATGGCGTAGAAGTTAATTTTTTCATAATATCAGATGACGACAATGCTTATCAGATCAACTTGGATGAAGCGCTTGCAAACCAGGAGAAGGTCATTGATGATGATCGTGTGGATCTTTTTCTCATCGAGGCGGATTATGCTGGGAAATATGTAAAATCTTCTTATACACTTGATGTAAAAAAAGACATCGGTCTGACAGATGACGATCTGAAAAACCAGTACTCTTATACCAAAGCAATTGTAAATGATGATGATGTGCAAAAAGGAGTTACCTGGCAGGCAACTCCCGGTCTCTTTGCTTACCGCCGCTCCGTCGCAAAACAGGTTCTTGGCACCGATGATCCCGATCAGGTACAGCAAAAACTTTCAACCTGGGATGGTTTTGATGCCGTTGCTGACCAGATGCACAATGCTGGTTATTATATGTTATCCGGCTATGACGATTCCTATCGTCCTTTTTCCAACAATATGCAGACTCCATGGGTTGTCAATAATCAGATTCAGATCGACCCAAGCATTCAAAACTGGATCACACAGACAAAAAAATATTCCGAAAATAATTACTGCAATCACACTACTCTGTGGAGTCCTCAATGGAATCAGGATCAGGGACCTGATGGAAATGTATTCGGTTTCTTTTATTCTACATGGGGCATCAATTTCACCCTGATGAGTAACTCTCTTGCCAACTCAAACGATCCTGCTCAGGTCGGAAACGGAATCTATGGTGATTATGCAGTCTGTGAAGGACCCGAGCCCTATTACTGGGGCGGAACCTGGATGTGCGCCGCAGATGGAACCGATAACCTTCCATTTATCAAAGACTTGATGTATCGTCTAACCTGTGATGAAAAGACCATGAAACAAATCACACTTGATACCCAGGACTACACCAATAATGAAGCAGCAATGGATGAAATCGCCCAAAGTGATTATTCTTCTGATTTTCTTGGCGGTCAGAATCACATTGCCCTGTTTGCTGAAGCTGCAAAAAAAATAGATATGAGCAATATTTCCGATTATGATAAAGACTGCAATGAAGTTATTCAGGAATCCCTTCATCCTTATTTTGACGGTGAAATTTCTCTCGATGAAGCGATCAATAATTTCTACAATAAAATAGAATCTCTTCATCCAGAACTTTCCTATTAATCTGCTTTGAAAAGAGGTACACTATGAAAATTTTAAAAAATATGAGTATAAAATTAAAGGTTATGCTGCCGATCGCAATCCTTGGGATTGCCGTACTGTTAGCTGGTATTTCCAGTCTTATAAATTCCAAACGTTTACTAAATGCAGGCGTTGTTATTTCGAATGATTGTTCCCAAAGTATCGAATTGCTCATGGATATGTCTGCCGATCTTGAATCCATGGGAAAAAATATGTATGCGCATTGCGATGCGGATAACTCCACAAGCAAAAACAATTTTAAAAACACCATTGATTCTAAAATGGAAGACATGCAGGGCTATTTTGATGAATACAAAAAGCAGCCAATGACAGACCGTGAAAAAGAATATTTCGGTGCTATGACAGATAAATTTTCAAAATATAAGGACGGAATGGATCAGGTACTTGATGCGAGTTCCAAGGGAGACAATCCCGGTGCTATGACAACAATTAATGTAATTCAGAAACCCGCCGAAGATTATCTTTCCAAAAAAATAGAAAGTCTGATCTCCATGCGTAAAGATGCTATGAACTCTGCGCTCCTGGATCAGCAAAAAACTTATCTTTTCGCCAGAAATTCTGCCATTATTCTGGTTGCTGTTTCTGTTGTTATGATTTTAATTGCAACCTGGATCTGCCTGAAAGGCATTGTTGCTCCAATGCAGTACATCAGCCGCTCCCTGCAGCAAATTGTTGACAGCATTGAAAATAATGAAGGCGATCTGTCCGTCAGACTTTCCATTTCTGGAAATGATGAAATCGGAAGCGTTGGAAAAAACGTAAACGCGTTTATCCTCACACTCCAAAATATTATGAAACATATATCCGAAAGCTCCGTGGAGATGAACCGCATTGTTTCTGATGTAGATGAAAAGATTCGTTGTTCAGAGCAGAATTCAGGTGATATTTCTGTTGCAATGGAAGAACTTTCTGCCTCCATGATCTCTGTATCCGAAACCGTATCCGGTATTTCCAGCGATATGAAAGATATTGAAGACCGCGCTAAGGAACTTTCCGAAAAATCCGAGCATCTGTTAGCTTACTCCGATACTATGGATCAAAATGCGACTACTCTCAAGCAAAGCACCATTTTAAACAAGGAAAATACAAGTAAAGTTGTCACTGACATTATTGAAAAGCTTAAAGACGCTATTGAAAACAGCAAGCAGGTCGAACGTGTCAACGAATTAACCAACGATATTCTTGGTATTGCGGATCAGACTAACCTTCTGGCATTAAACGCATCTATCGAAGCTGCCAGAGCCGGTCAGGTTGGCCGCGGATTTGCCGTAGTTGCCTCAGAGATCGGTCATCTGTCGGAATCCAGCCGCAATGCCGCTGTCAATATCCAGTCGATCAATCAGACGATTGTCGGAACTGTAACCGAACTGATCCAGAATGCCAATGATCTTGTCGCGTATATTCAGCAGAATATTCTTCCTGACTACGACAAATTTGTGGACGCTGGAACCCAGTACAATGATGATGCCGTTTACATCAATGGTATTGTTGAAAACTTTAATAATATGTCCTTAGAACTGCGGCAATGTACCGAACATACCATGAACTATATTGACAATATCATTGCCTCTGTAACAGAAGGATCCAAAGGCATAAATGTAGCTGCTGATAACACCGCAAATCTTTCTGACGAAATAACTAATATCTCCGAACAGATTAAACAAAACAAGATTGTGGCGGATACCCTCAGTTCCGAGGCCAAACGATTTGTATGATACTTTGGAAATGCGCTAAAATCATATAGAAATGTTCACAGATTTTTGATACTATCTTTATAACAAAGATATGGAAAGGAATGATACCGGGGATGCACGAAAATTTAAACTGGGCAGTACTTGGCACAGGCGTCATCGCAAACGAGATGGCACAGGCACTGCAGAAAATGGGGAAATCTTTATACGCGGTTGGAAACCGTACACACGAAAAAGCCGTCACTTTTGCGGAAAAATACGGTGTTTCAAAGGTGTATGACAAAATTGATGACATGTTTTATGATGATGCGGTTGACATCATCTATATCGCCAGCCCGCACAACACGCACTACGCGTTTATGGAGCAGGCGCTTTTGCACGGAAAACACCTTCTGGTAGAAAAGTCGATCACGTTAAACAGCAGGGAGCTTGACAAAATGATCGCGCTCGCAAACGAAAAACACCTACTCCTTGCCGAAGCCATGACCATCTGGCATATGCCGCTTTATCAAAAACTCTGGGAGATCGTAAAGAGTGGGGAACTTGGAAAAGTTCAGATCATAACCATGAATTTCGGAAGTTTTAAAGAATATGACATGAAAAACCGCTTTTTTAATATGGATCTCGCCGGCGGCGCCATGTTAGACATCGGCGTATACGCGCTCTCGATCGTGAGAAGCTTTATGGATGAGACGCCGGACGATATCGTAAGCCAGTGGAAAGCCTCGCCGACCGGTTCGGACGAGCAGGCGACTATTCTGTTAAAAAACGGCTCTGGCCAGATGGCGACTGTCGCCCTCTCCATGCACTCCAAACAGCCCAAGCGCGCGATGATCAGCTGCGAACAGGGCTATATTGAGATCATGGAATATCCAAGAGCCGACAAGGCTGTTATCGTAGACGCAAACACCGGCAATGTGCGAGAGATCGCCTGCGGAGACACCGCAAACGCACTGTATTACGAGATGCTTGACATGGAAAACGCGGTAAAAACCGGCGACGCTTCCTCCATGCACCTCGCGTATTCCAAAGATGTCATGGACATCATGACCAGACTGCGGAAAAGCTGGAACATGAAATATCCGGGCGAAACGTGGTAAATCTATCGCCCAAGCTCATACAACAGGGCGTTGCAGATCGCGGCAGCTACATTGCTGCCGCCTTTTCTTCCCCTGTTTATGATATAAGGCACATCTGTTTTTAAGATCAGTTCTTTCGCCGCTTCCACATTGACAAATCCAACCGGAACTCCAATGATAAACGCCGGGCGAAACTCCCCGCCTGCTATCATCTCATAGAGCCGGATCAGCGCTGTCGGCGCATTGCCGACCGCAAAGATCACAGGCTTATTTAACTGCGCCGCAAATTCCATGCTGACGGTCGCGCGGGTGACGCCCCGTTCCTTTGCCAGTGCCGCGACTTTTTCATCTGCCATAAAACAGTGCGCCTCCCCGCCGTGGCGCGCAAGCGCGCGTTTGTTGATCCCGGCAAGCGCCATATTGGTATCCGTCACAATATCCGCGCCCTGCAGGATCAGTTTTTTCGCCGTCTCGATCGCATCCGGCGCATAGACCATGGTTTTTACATAATCAAAATCCGCAGTTGTATGGATCACACGCTTGGTCACCGGCTTTTGTTCCTCCGGGATCACCAGTCCGCGCTCCTTTAATTCTTCCTCGATGATGGCAAAACTTCTCGCCTCGATCTCTCCCGGCTTTACATATTCAATCCCTTCCATGTCATGCACCTTCCCTTTCCTTTTTGTCCGCGCAGATCCCGGCAAGCGCACGAAGCAGCCTGTCATTTTCGCCGCGCGTCTTCACCGCGATCCGGTAATATCCCGTTTTCAGTCCCCGGAAATTACTGCAGTCCCGGATCAGTATCCCCTGCTTTAACAGCCCCTCATACAGCGGAAGTTCACTGTACAGTAATAAAAAATCTGCCGCTCCCGGAAAAACTCTGATCCCAAGTTTTTCTAACTGTGTCACGAGATAACTCCGCTCCTCCTTTAAAAACGTAACCGTTTTTCTGCGGTAATCCTCTTCGCCCGCCGCAGCAGCACCCGCCCGCTGCGCAAAGACCGAAAGGTTCCACTCCGGCAGCTGGTCTTTGATCCGCTCTTTTACCGCTTTATTTTCACAGACCAGATAGCCGAGCCGCACGCCGGGGATCGCAAAGATCTTGGTGAACGCCCGCACTACAATGAGATTTTCAAATTCGCCCGTCCGCTTAAAAAAAGTCCGCGCTTCCCATCCGTCCGTAAATTCAATAAAGCACTCATCCAAAACCACCGTGATCCCGTTGTCCCTGCAAAAAGCAATGATCTTTTCCAGAAGCTCCGGATTTACTCTGCTTCCGGTCGGATTATTCGGATTTGCCAGGAACAAAAGATCCACGCCGTCCGCCAGTTCTCTAAAGATCGCATCGTCCGGTGAAAAACCGTTTTCTTCGCTCATATGGTAATAACGCACTTCCGCCCCCGATGCCGCAGCCGCCTTCTCATATCCCAGAAATGACGGCACCGGGATCAGTATTTTCTCCGGTTTGAGTGCATGCATGAGCGCCACAAACAGTTCCGACGCTCCGTTGCCGCACACGATATGCTCTGTGGATACCCCCGTCATCCGGCCGATCGCCTGCAACAGCTCCTCCGCCTCCATGTCCGGGTAGTGCGTACACTCCGATACCGCCTGCGTGAGTACCTCCCGCACACGCTCCGGTATGCCAAGCGGATTGATGTTGACCGAGAAATCCAGTTTCACCGGATTGCGGTAAATGTCTCCTCCATGCTTCATGTTTTCGTTCCTTCCCATCCTGTCTTCCTAACCCAAATAAGCCGATGCAAACGACAGGCAATTACCTAATTCCCTGCCTTACCAACAGCCTGCAACAACAGCGCAGACCACGATAAGCAAAACCAGTAAGATCGCCTCGCAGAGAAATGCCGTCACATACAAAAGCCGGTTTGCCCGTCTTATATCCGAAATTTCCACCGGTCTTACGTCATCCCCGATATAGGGCTTTTTCACGATCTTTCCGAAGTAGCTTGCGTCACCCGCCAGCCGCACGCCAAGCGCTCCTGCGCAGACCGCCTCCGTGTGCGCGGAATTCGGGCTTGCGTGTTTCCTCCGGTCACGCCGGTAAACAGACAAAGCGCGTGTTCCGTCAAAGTCTCTGCCCGCCAGATACGCCGCCGCGATCATAAGGTACGCGCTGATGCGCGCCGGGAGATAATTTACCACATCATCGAGCTTTGCCGCAGTGCGCCCGAACAGCAGATAACGGTCATTCTTATAACCGATCATGGAATCCATCGTGTTGACCGCCTTATATAAAAAGCCGAAAAACGGTCCGCCGACCGCTAACGCGATCATCGGCGCGATCACCCCGTCCGAGGTGTTTTCCGCTACAGTCTCCACTGCCGCCTTTGTGACTCCCGCTTCATCGAGACATGCGGTGTCCCGCCCGACGATCATGGAAACCGCCTGCCTTGCATCTTCTATTGTCCCGGTCTGTAAGGCATCGTACACTTTCATGCTCTCGACCTTTAACGATCGGATCGCAAGGATCTGATAGGTCATAATACTTTCGACCACACAGCCCGCCACCGGCTGTATCCTGTATACAAAATACAGAATGCCACCGGACACCACGCCGGTGATGAGAAGTACAAGCACGACCAGGACGCTGCCCCGCGCGCGCAGATTTTTCGTTTCATCGTATAACTTTTTTTCCAAAAATGAAATGAGCCGCCCGATCAGCCGGATCGGATGCGGCAGCCAGTGCGGATCCCCAAACAGAAGATCCAGCACAAAACCCGCCAGAAACGCGATTCCATGATACACTATCATAATTTTCTTATCTCCATACCGTTTTTTCGGAGAAATTTAAGATCATCCACCGGCTCTGCCGGCAGATGAAACCGGCACACATAGCCTTCCCCGTTTTTTACCTGAAAATCAAAATAGGCGCCCTCCGAAAACGAACTGCAAAGCGCCATGATCGTGCCGCCGTGTACGACTGCTGCCACCCGGATCTCCGTGGCACTTTCCATGGTATTTTCCGCACGCAGGTACGAGAGCGCCCTCGCAAATCCAAGGCTTGTCCGCCGAAGGAACGCTTCCCTGCTCTCCCCGCCCGGAAATGGCAGCGTCCCGCCGCTGTCGATCCACGCCTGATAGTCTGGATCTCCGTTTAGTTCCCTGTAATTCTTTCCCTCGAATCTGCCAAAATCCATCTCTGTCCACTCCGGGATCTGCACCTGCGCCCTGCCCGGAAAGAGGATCTCCGCCGTCTGCCTGCACCGGAGCATCGGACTGACCAAAAGAAGTTCTGCCGGAATTTCTTTCTTTTTTAAAAGAAGTTCTGCCCGCCCTTCTTCCGAGAGCGCCTCATCCGTCTTTCCCAGATACCGGTGTTCTCTGTTTGCCGGTGTTGCTCCATGCCGGAGCAGAGAAAGCGTTACTTTAATCTCTGTCCGATTCCGCATATGACACGCTCCACCCTTTCTGATTCTGCCGCAATGGAGATTAAGATCCTGCCAAGCCTGTCGCGGTATTCCCGCTCAGCCCGCTTCATCGGCACAATGCCGTTTCCGACTTCATCCGCAACAATCACGCAGTCCGGGTGTGCCTTAAGCCATGCCGCCGCGACCGCCTCCGCGTCTTTTCCAGCCAGAAGGAGCCGCCGGATCCACAGATGAAAATGCAAAAACAGCACGCGCTCCGGCTGCGCGGTCAGATCCGCGTCTTCAAATCCAAGCCCTGTCGTTTCACCGTCAATGACCACCAGCGGTTCCCCTTTATATTTCCTTTTTACATAGTCTGTCTTTCCCTGCGCGTAACCGCCCACATAAAGTTCCATCCTAACATCTCCCTCCAACTGCTGCCGCGACCGCGACTGCCGCCTCACAGATCATCACAAAATAACCCGCGGTATCTCCGGTGATCCCGCCAAGTTCATGATAACTCCGGTAACGATAATAAAGGAAACTTCCTGCCGCCGCGATCAGCACAAGCACTCCTGTCTTTCCACACCAGAAAATGAGAAGCACCGCACAGAGTATCAGCTGCAGATAGAGCGAAACCCGCACCGCCCGCTTTGCCGCGCTGTCCGCAAAGGTATAAAGAAGCCCGTTATTTTTTGCGGATCGAAACGTGACCACACCGATCCCGCTAAGACAGCGGGAGATCACATAACCAAAGCCAAGCGCAAGCAGGGCACGTCCATCCTTTATCTCCGAAAATGCCGCAAGGTAGATCAGATAATAAAGCACCAGCATGAGCACCGAAAACGCTCCGATATGGGAATCCTTTAAGATCTCTAATTTTTCTTTCCGCTCTTTATAGGAATGAAACGCATCCATCGTGTCCATAAATCCATCCGCATGAAATCCGCCGGTGACGAGCAGCGGAAGTGCCGTTCCGATACAGGTAAACGCAAGATTTCCAATGGAAAGCCACTTACAGATGTAACTCCAGAGCAGCAAAAGCGCTCCGGTCACCACCCCGATCCATGGAAAAAAACAGAGGACATACTTCATATCGTCCTCCTCCCATGCAAACTGCGGCACCGGAATCTTGGAGTACAGCGAAAATGAAATACAGAGTGATTTTAAAATCCGCATGGCTCTTTTCTCCCTTCCTTTAAACTGACCGGAAGCCCGACCACGACCTCGGCCGCCTCATCCGCTTCCCTAAGCAGACACTGATTGATCTCGCCGAGCGTTCTTATATATGCAAGCGTATCCGCATCATAGGGCACGCCATCCTCAAACACGTTATTGGTCACGATGACAAGCCGGGATGCCGCCTCCCGCAGCGCGCGCATTTCCGACAGGATCTTTTCTTTCACCTGTCCGCCGGGCACTATGCCATCCGCGCGAAACATCTCGTTTGCCACAAGGTTGGACATACATTCCAGCAATACCGCGCTGCCGGGCCTGATCTGCTCCACCGCCTTTTTGATATCACGCGGCTGCTCGATCGTTAAAAATCCTTTTCCCTGCCTTGCCGCCCTGTGCTTCTCTTTTCTCTTTTCGCCTTCCTCGTCAAAAATCTGCATGGTCGCAAGGTAATACTTTTCGGTAACGCCCGTAAAGCACTCCATAAGCTGCTCCGCATACGCAGACTTTCCACTGCCGCTTCCGCCGATGATCAGATAAACCATAGTTTCCTCACTTAAAAACGGACATACTGTTCCACCGAAATGTCCGAAAATGTTGTTCTGGTTTCGTACAATGTCATTGCCATATCAAGTAACGCAAACATCATGACTGCGCCGGTTCCTTCCCCGAGCGCCAGCGACGCGTCGATGACCGGGGCAAGCGCAAGCTCCTCAAGCATCCGTGCCGCCGCCGGTTCTTTGCTCTTATGCGACGGGATCATATAGGCGCGGGTTCCCGGAACCAGCCGCTCCGCCACAAGTGCTGCCACCGTGCTGATAACGCCGTCCAGAACCACCGGGATCTGATAAAGCGCGCCGCCGATAAACACACCGGCAAGCCCCGCAATGTCCAGTCCGCCCACCGTGGACAGAATGCGAAAGGTCTCATTTTTTCCAAAATCATATTTTTGTAATGCTTCCGCAATGACCTGTCGTTTCCTTAAAAGCCCCGCATCACTTAACCCCGCGCCTCTGCCGGTGATCTCCTCCACTGCACAGCCGGAGAGCGCCGCCGCCACCGCACTGCTTGTCGTGGTATTTCCGATCCCCATTTCTCCGGTCGCGAGCAGGGAATATCCCTCCGCTTTGAAGCGGCGCACAAGCTCCATTCCGACCTCGATCGCCGCTAACGTCTCCGCCTCTGTCATCGCCGGTTCCATTAAGAAATCCCTCGTTCCGGATCTTATCTTTTGATCCAGCACGCCATCGATCTTTTCCGTACTATTGATCCCAATATCCACCGGAAACACGTCCGCCCCGATGCTTTTTGCCATCTTTCCGACCGAGGATGCCTGCTTTCCCATGGATGCCGCGACTGCCGCCGTGACTTCCTGCCCCGACTGGCTCACGCCCTCTGCCACAATGCCGTTATCCGCGCACATGACGATCACCGCCTTTTTGGTGAGGTCAAAATCCGCCGTGCCAAGTGCCGCACCAATCTTTGCAGTCAGGGCTTCAAATGCTCCAAGCCCGTCGAGCGGCTTCGCGACCGCGTCCCAGTTTGCCTGTACCTGTTTTTTTATCTCCTCCGATGGACATCTGATCTCCAACTGCTGAAGTTCTTCCTTTGTCATGGTGTCTCCGTTATCCTCGCTTCCCGCAAAATCGAATAAATATGATCCATATCCAGATACTCCCGCAGAGTATCTGCCAGTTTATTATACTGCGTTTCCTTAAAGGCTGCATAGTCCATCATTTCACCGGTGTCGCACGAAATCCCCTTCCGCTCTGCCAACGCCGCAATGACTTCTCCCGCAATTCCGTTTTCGTCAAAGATCCCGTGCAGATAGGAACCGTACACATTTCCTTGGGAAAGCACGACCGGAAGCGTATCCTCCGAAACGTCCCCGCATCCTTTTGTGTCTCCCATATGGATCTCATAGCCCCTTGCCTTTTTCCCGGAAAGCCCGGAAAGCACGCCAGAGATCTCTGGCAGTACCACTTCTTCCTGCGTGCGTGTCTTTTCCTTTTTTAATACCGTCCGGGTCGGCAAAAGCTCCATGCCGCGCATTTTTCCGCCTTCTTCCACGCCGTAGGGATCTTCGATACACTCCCCTAACATCTGGTAGCCGCCGCAAATTCCAAAGATCACAGTCGTCGCCGCCTTCTTTTTGATCGCCGCTTCCAGTCCGTTTTCGCGCATCCACTTTAGATCCCCCATCGTGTTCTTACTGCCCGGAAGCAGGATCAGATCCGGATCTGACAGTTCTGCCGTGCCGGTCACATACCGCACCGATACATCCGGGTTCTGCTCAAACACATCAAAATCCGTAAAATTTGAAATGCGTGGAAAATGAATAACCGCAAGATCGATCGCTCCTTTTCTTTTTTTCGCGAAACGGTCGGTCAGACTGTCTTCATCTTCCAGTGACAGGTGCATATATGGCACCACGCCCGCCACCGGCACATGACCTTTTTCCTCAAGCATCCGGATCCCCGGATCCAAAATACTCTTATCGCCCCGGAATTTATTGATGATAAGCCCGCATACCCGGTCTCTTTCCCTCTCCTCCAGCAAGAGGAGCGTGCCGAGCAGCTGCGCGAATACGCCGCCCCGGTCGATATCTCCCGCCAGAAGCACCGGCGCATCGACCAGTTCCGCCATTCCCATGTTTACGATATCATTTTCTTTCAGATTGATCTCCGCAGGACTTCCCGCCCCCTCGATCACGATGATATCCGCCTGTTCGGACAGCTTTAAAAACGCCTTTTTAATCTCGGGAACCAGCTTTTTTTTGTAGGCAAAATATTCTTTTGCCGGCATATTTCCAAGCACCTCGCCGTTTACGATCACCTGTGAGCCGACATCCGTCGTCGGTTTTAAAAGGATCGGATTCATACACACGGACGGCTCGATTCCTGCCGCTTCCGCCTGCATGACCTGTGCGCGTCCCATCTCAAGTCCTTCCTTTGTGATAAAGGAGTTGAGTGCCATGTTCTGCGACTTAAACGGCGCGGTGCGATAGCCATCCTGCGCAAAGATCCGGCAGAGTCCGGCGCAGAGCAGACTTTTTCCAACCCCGGACATCGTTCCCTGTATCATGATCACTTTTGCCATGGCAATTCTCCCTCCACTGATTTTCCAAGACTTTTTGCATACAAGAAGAGCTCCCGGTCTGCCTGATTGAACGCGCCAAAATCAGGAAACAGACATAGCACCCGCCCGCACTGATCGATCTCACGCTTTGCTGCCGCAAGCGTCTCTGCGGTGACTGTTTCAAATGCTTCCTCCGCGATCACCTTTGCCGCCAGTGCGCACGCCACCGGGTAATCGATGTCATTTTTCCACAGGATTCCCGTGGAAAACGGTATTTTTCCCCGCTGAAGCCTGCGATAGACAGGCGCGCCGTTTCCGCCGCCCGCGATCACAAAAACTTCCGGCTTTCCGGTCACACGGGGAAGCTCCGCTCTGCCGGACGCTTCATCAAATGTGCCTTCCGTAATATCATAAAGCTCACTCATATACCCCGGCGTGAACACCTCCTCCGGCGTTCCAAACCGCCCGGCATATGCGCCTTTGACACACAGCACACAGTCGGAGACCCGCTCGGCGAGATCCAGCTCATGCAGTGACATGATGACTGTCCGCTTCTTCGTCTTTGCCATCTCCTGCAAGATCGATAAAAATTCCAGTTTATAACGGATATCGAGATAAGACGTCGGTTCGTCGAGTACTAAAATCTCCGGCTCCTGCGCGATCGCACGCGCCAGCATCACACGCTGTCTCTCTCCGTCGCTAACCGAATGAAAATCCTTTTTTGCAAGCGCCGTGGTTCTTGTAAGCTCCATTGCCTCCCGCACAACGGCATGATCTTTCTCGGAAAGCACACCAAGACGCCCGGTATAAGGGTAACGTCCGGTCTCTACGACATCCTCACAGGTCATAAGCTCGGTGCGCACCTGCTCGGTCAGAACAACAGACATCTTCTTTGCCAGTTCTGCCGCCTCCATCCGCTCAATGCTCTCTCCGTCCAAAAGCACGGTTCCTGCGATCAAAGAAAGCTGCCCGATGATACTTTTTAATATGGTAGATTTCCCCGCGCCGTTTGGCCCGATCAGTGTTAAGATCTCACCTTTTTTTACATTCAGTGTGATATCTTTTATCAGTGGCTTTCCTTCGTATCCAACCGTCATCTGACTGGCAGAAAAATAGTAAGTTTCCATGCTGTTTATCTTACCTCCCTTTTCTGGCGTATCATGACAAAGATCACGACCGGCGCGCCAAATACCGCTGTCACGGTGCTGATGGAAAGCTCGGTCGGCGCAAACAGCGTACGCGCGATCAGGTCACAGAACAGACAGCAGATGCCGCCACCCAAAAAGCACGCCGGGATCATAAGGATCGGTTTTGCCGTCCGAAACAGATTTTTGATGAGCTGCGGAACCGCGATCCCGACAAAGGACACCGGACCTGCAAACGCGGTCACACACGCGGACAAAATACTGGAGAGCAGTACCAGAAGCACGCGGAACAGCCGGATGTTGACTCCCATATTTTTCGCATAGGATTCCCCGAGCTGATAAGCGCCCATCGGCTTGGACAAAAAAAACGTCACTGCGCCTGTCAGAAGAACAACCACCGACATGACCCGGATATTTCCCCAGGAAATTCCGGAAAAACTGCCCATTGACCAGTTGTGGAGATTTACAATATCGGAATCATCCGCGAACGTCACGACAAAATCCGTGACAGCCGAGCAGATATATCCGATCATGACACCACTCACCACAAGCATTGACATCTGCCGCAGTTTTTTTGAGATCAGAAGTACAAATCCCATGGAGATCATCGCTCCCGCGAACGCCGCAAGGATCAGCGCAAACGAACTGATCTTTAACGCATTTCCGAGGAAAAATACCATGACGAGCGCGACTACGAGCTTCGCGCCGGAAGAAATGCCGAGCACAAACGGCCCTGCAAGCGGATTGTGAAAAAACGTCTGAAGCAGATATCCGGAGAGCGCAAGCGCGCCGCCTAAAATGACCGCCGCAAGTGCCCGCGGAAAACGGATCTGCAAAATGATGTTTTTCACCGTCTCACCCGCTTCTTTCCCGCCAAGGATGGAAACCACCTCGGACAGCGGGATATTCACACTGCCGATACAGATATTACATGCCACAAGAATGAGAAGCAGCAAAATAAGACCTGCGTACAAAACCGCATATGCCTTTTTTTTACTGCAGCCGGAATAAAAACGTATAGGTTTCATCGGCATTCTCCTCTCCTTCTAACATCGTGTGGATATCACCGGTCATCGTGCCAAGCTCCATGGATCTCTGATAGAGATTCTGCGTTGTGCAAAAGACATTTCCGTCCTTTACCGCCTTGAAATCGGACATAAGATCACTCTTTGCGAGAAGCGCGTCCAATGATTTTACCTCGCCCTCGATCGTACTGTTGTAGATCAGATAGTCCGCGTCCTTCGCGCGCGCGTAAAATTCTTCCATCTGCATATTGACTGACGAGGATGCATCGGTATCGGCTCCGAGGTCAGAAAAAATATAGTTTCCGCCCGCAAGTTCGATCATTTTGGGGACATAGTCACCTGATTTCCGGACGTTGACACTGCCATTTGACGTGATATAGAAAAACGCTACGGTCTTTCCGGTATTTTCTCCGTCAGATGCCGCCGCCACGGCGTCTTTTTGCTCCGCGAACACCTGCTCCGCCACATCTTCCTTTCCCTCGAGCACGCCATATAATTTCACCCACTCCGTCCTCCCGAGCGGATGTGTCTCATAGCTGGAGTGATCGACCAGTACCGGAATCCAGAATTTTTCCAGATTTTCCTTGATCTCCGGGGAATGGTAGATCATCGTTGACTGGATCGACAGATTGCATCCGGTGTCTAAGATCTGCTCATAGTCCGGTGCGCTGTATTTTCCCGCATAAAGGATACTTCCATTATCCATTGCCTGCCTTGCCTCGTCAATATACCATCCGTCTTTTTTTGTCCCGGAAAGGCTGATCGCATCGAGCGCATCGAGCGACCGGAACATGTCCATCGTTGCAGATGCCACAAGATAAATGTGATCGACCGGCTGTTTTAACACCACGATATCGGAATCGAGATCATCCGGCGCCTCTTCCTTTTGCGGCACAACCAAAAAACGGCTGCCATCTGATATTGTAATCAGCGCCAAGCCGTCATTATAGTAATCCACTGCAAACTCTTTCGCGTAATCAAGCTGCATTCTGTGATCGTAAGTAAGAGATGCGCTGATGTTTTCATCCACAGCAAGGCTTCCGGCATCCTCCTTTTGTCCGCAGGATGTCAGAAGCACTGCTGCCATTATGAAAATCAAAAAAAGTATCTGCTTTTTTCGTATCATCTTACTTCTTCTTTCTTTTCCAGATCATATAGCCAATACCGGTTCCCGCAAGGAAACAGACTGCAAAGATCCCGACGATATACGGAATGGAAACTCCGTCTTTTTTTGCGGAATCCTCATCAAACGTCAGCGTGTAGGTGATCTCATGCGGCTCACTCATCGCCGTTGTATCCGCAATGACCGTCATTTCCTCATTCCATGCCGTGACCGGGATCTCAAATGTGGAATTTCCGTCTTTATTTACCGGATCATAGGTCGTATCCCCAACGATCATATAATCGTAATTCGGGCTGCTCCACTCGATCGTCGCGGTTGCGGTATGATCTTTCACTGTAACCTTCGCCGGAGATGTAATGGACGCTCTGCCGCTTCCTCCGGAAAGTACAACGTCTACCTGGTAAGTGCCATCCGAAAGAGATGTCTCCTCCGGTTCGCTCTCCGTTGCTGCCTCTGCAGCCGGTGTCAGATCCACGAGAAGCGCGTCCGCCGGGAGACTTTCCGCGTCAAATACCAGCGTACGGTCATACCATTTCTCCTTGCGCTTACTGAATGCGGCACAGTCGATCTTCTGATTCAACGCCTCGACCGGAACCGTGTAGGTATATGCGCCATCCGCATCCTCCACATATCCGATATATGCCGACGCATCCGCTGCCACCGCTTCCTCTCCGGTTCCCATAAATAACTGCAGGTAACCGGTTCCGCCTAATGTGAGCACTGCGCTCATACTGCCGTCTTGCACGGTAAGCTCTGCCTTTACGATACGAAACATGGAGGAGGAGGATTCCACATTGATCTCATAAGTGCCATCCTTTACCTCACTTCCGGTAACCGGTACCATAGTATCGCTGCCGACTTCCTCGACGCCTGCCATCTCTTCCGACGTCGCGACCATTCCTTCCGTGCCCGCTTCTGTATTTATTTCTTCTGCAAAAACAGCTTTCGGGGAGACGCAAAATGCGCTGCTCCCCAAAATCACTGCTGCAAAAAATATAGCTATTTTCTGCTTCAAACCTCATTACTCCTTATTCTGCAAGACTGTCGATCGCTGCCTGTGTATGTGATACATAGATGTTCTGGATCGCTTCATCCTGTCCAAGTCCCTCGATGATGCAGTTTACTTCGTAACCTGCTGCTTCAAACTGGGATTTCCAGGAATCATCCTCATCGCCTGCCATATCATTGTTTGCGTGATCACCTGCTACTACCATGAGCGGCTTTAATACCACTTTTTTGTATTTTCCAGCTTCATTGATCTGGTTGATCAGATCCTCTACGGACGGAGTCGCTTCTACGGTTCCGATGTAGTAATTTTCAAATCCGTCTGCGGTAAGTACTTCCTGCAGTTTTGCGTAATCTGCGTTGGAATCTGCTTCTGTTCCATGACCCATAAAGCAGATCGCAGTCTCACCATCATCATAGGAAGCTGTTTCTGCTGTGATTGCCTGTGCCACTGCTTCGTAATCCGCATCGCTGGATAAAAGCGGATCTGCAAGTACAACCTGGTCAAATTTATCCTTGTAACCTTCAAGCGCGTCATTTAAATCTGTATATTCAAATCCGCTCATCAGATGGGTCGGCTGAACAACCAGTGTCTTTACGCCGTCTGCTACTGCGCGGTCAAGCGCTTCTTCTACGTTATCGATCTCCAGTCCGTCACGTTCCTTTAATTTGTCGATGATGATCTGGCTGGTAAATGCTCTGCGCACTTCATATTCCGGGAATGCTGCTGTAACCGCATTTTCGATCGCACCGATCGTAATGTCTCTGCTGTCGTTATAGCTTGTTCCGAAACTTACTACTAAAATCACTTTATCACCTGCGTTTTCTGTGTTCTGCTCGGTAGAAGCTTCTGCTACTGCTTCCTCTGTGCTCTTTTCTTCGGTTGCCTGTACGCTTTCCTTTGCGTCTGTTGTCGTAGCAGCGGTATCATCTGCCTTGCTGCCGCATCCTGCGAGCAGAAACGCTCCGGTCAGGGCTGCTGTGAGTAACACTGCGATTTTCTTTTTCATAATGATTTCCTCCAAATTTTTATTATGAACGGTATACAAAATCAAAGCCCTGCCATAAATGCTCTTTTTCCGGCTGTTTCTCCATAAGAAAAAAACGCCCATTTACAAACAAAATGTAAATGGACTGCAGATTCAAAAGATCTTCTCTGTCGTACAACCAATTACTCGTGGCCTGGAACCCTGTCCCTGTACACCACAGCAGGCAGGTCTCCTGGCTCATAGATCCACACACAATGCCTGTCTTCCCGGTCTCCCAGTGACGTCTGCGGCATGCGCTCCCTAAATACAGTGACGAGTTCGTACAGGATTCACACCTGTTTCCCTTTTCACCAGATCAAAACATCCGTTTTATCTGACACCTGCTGTTTTTGTTCAATTAGTTCGTAATATAGCACATCCACAGGAAAAAAGCAATGTTTATTCCAGATTTTGTCTCGAACATATTTTCGATTTTCTCTTGCATTTTGGTTCGCATCATGCTATGATGGTTTTAGAACATTTGTTCTTTTCTATAAATGAAACCTGATGATAATACCGTGTTCCGATTGATCCTGGCGAACACAGAGAAGGAGACCTGACATGCAGATTCCAAAACAAATGACCGTCATGGAAAAATTACAGATCTTATCCGACGCCGCCAAATATGACGTTGCGTGTACTTCGAGCGGCGTAGACCGGAAGGGAAACGGTCACGGCATGGGAAACTGCATTGCGCCCGGCATCTGTCATACATTTTCGGGGGACGGAAGATGCGTTTCCCTGTTAAAGATCCTTTTTACCAACGAATGTATCTTCAACTGTTCCTATTGCCAGAACAACTGCATGAATGACATTCCGCGCGCCTCGTTCACCCCGGATGAAGTCTGTTCCCTTACCATGGAATTTTACCGGCGCAATTATATCGAAGGACTTTTTTTAAGTTCCGGTATTCTGGTGAGCCCGAACTACACGATGGAGCTGATCTATCAGACGCTCTACCAGCTCCGCATAAAGCATCACTTTAACGGATATATCCATGTAAAGGCGATTCCTGGTGCCGACCCCGCTCTGATCGAGCGCACCGGCTTTCTTGCTGACCGCATGAGCATCAATCTGGAGCTTCCGACCTCAGACTCCCTGCATACGCTTGCCCCGTGCAAATCCAGACGCACGATCTTAACACCCATGCGTCAGATCCAGAACGGCATCCGAAACGACAGGCTGCTTCTTTCCGACGGTGCTTCTTCTGCTGACGCTTCCTCTGCCGGATCTGTCTTTCCTCCGGCAGTTTCCGGTAATCCGCACATGGATCTGTCCGCTCCGTCCTCCCGCTTTGTTCCGGCCGGTCAGAGCACCCAGATGATCATCGGCGCCACCCCCGAAAATGACTATCAGATCATGAGCGTGGCGGAAGGGCTTTATCAGAAGTTTGATTTAAAACGTGTCTTTTATTCTGCCTTTGTAAATGTCACCGAGGATTCGAGTCTCCCGGTTCTGCCCGGCGGCCCGCCGCTTCTGCGGGAACACCGCCTGTATCAGGCGGACTGGCTGCTGCGCTACTATCACTTTTCGGTAAACGAACTGCTCTCGGAAGACAACCCGAACTTCAATATTTATCTTGATCCGAAATGTGACTGGGCACTGCGCCATCTGGAGTATTTCCCGGTGGAGATCAATCGCGCAGATTATAAGACCCTGCTCCGTGTTCCGGGCATCGGTGCCAAATCCGCCAAACGCATCCTCCAGGCAAGACGCTCTGCCAGACTGGACTTCCCGGATTTAAAGAAGATGGGCGTTGTCTTAAAACGCGCGCTTTACTTTATCACCTGCTCCGGCAAAATGATGTACCGCACCAAATTAGAAGAAAACTACATCTGCGAAAACCTGCTGCGGGATAAGACACAGATCCCGCGTGAGATCCGCGAGAGCGGTTATAAACAGATTTCTTTATTTGATGTCGGTATGACAGAACCACCGCAGCTTTGTTCTGCGAAATGAGGTATTTCCCAATGTATGTATTTGTATGTCATGATGACCCGGACAGTATTTTTACTGCCATATATGATGCCTGGGCAAGCCGCCTGGGACATAAAAACATCCGCATTCTCGCGAAAGAACCGGAAAATTATGAACTCTTCTGTGAATATATCCATGTAACCACAGATGCCGAAAAGAGCCGGAAAGTTGCCGATACCATACGGCGCCGGCTTGGATCTGCCGCCTCCCCGGTCCTGTTTCAGGCGATCATGGCAGATGAGAGCAGCATTGCCGGATCCGGACGCAGGTCGTCGTCCTCATCTTTTTCCATTACAAAGGCGGACGCGCTCTACCGCACGCTGCTGCTCGCCTTCTCCATGGAGTATCCGGATCGCGTCCTCGAGTGTCTCGGCAATCCCTACGTTCTCTATCTGTTTGAACTTTCAAGAAGTGTACAAAACGAAGCGCACCACCTGCTCGGCTTTCTGCGCTTCAAAGAACTGCGTTCCGGCATCCTGTTTTCCGAGATCCACCCGAAAAATGATGTCCTCCCAATCCTGGGGGAACACTTTTGTGACCGGCTGCCGCAGGAAAATTTTATGATCTATGACGGAACACGGAAACTGGCACTGATCCACCGCGCCGGGGCTTTCGATTTTCTGATTGCCGATGCTTCCGCACTGGATCAGAACCTGATCCAAAACTACTCCGATTCCGAGCTCGAATACCAGAAGCTCTGGTGCGGTTTCTTTGAAAGCATTACAATCGAAGCCCGCAAAAATCCGTCACTTCAGAATCAGAACATTCCGAAACGTTTCCAAAAAGATACGGTGGAATTTCAAAACTGAAACTCCACCGTATCCGGTATCTCTGTTTTACTTTACCCGCGCAAACAGCTTTTTCGCATTTGCGTTCGTTGTCTGTAATACTTCTTCTGTTGAAATATTTTTAATTTCCGCGATTTTTTCTACAACATACGGAATAAAAAGCGAACTGTTCCGCTCGCCCCGGTGCGGTTCCGGCGCCATATACGGACAATCCGTTTCAAGCAGGATCCGCTCCAGCGGAATCTCTTCGACCACTGCCCGAAGCTTCTTCGCGTTCTTAAACGTCAGCACTCCGCCTACGCCGATATCATAGCCCATCTTCAGAAATTCACGCGCCATCTCTACCGAATAGGAGTAACAATGGATCACGCCCGGCATTTCACGCATCGGCGTTTCTTTTAAGATCTGCATGGTATCCTCTGCGGCATCCCTGGAGTGGATGATGACCGGAAGATCCTTCTCTTTTGCCAGTTCCAGCTGGCGTTTGAACCAGTAACGCTGATTCTCCTGCACCTGCGGCTCTTTATCCCAGTAATAGTCCAGTCCGATCTCCCCGACTGCCACCGCCTTTTTGTGCTCCGCAGCCTGCTCGATCGCCTTAAAATTTTCCTCGTTTAACTCTGTCACATCACTCGGATGCACCCCGACCGCCGCATAAATAAAGTCATACTGCTCCGCGAGGGCAATGCTCTTTTCCGTCGTCTCAAGACTCGAACCGACATTGATCACATATTCAATGTCATGTTCCGGCAGGGATGCAATAAGTGCCTCCCTGTCCGCATCAAATTTTGCATCCTCATAATGCGCATGTGTCTCAAATATCTTACTATGCAATTTCCGCTCCTGACGGCATTGGCTTCTCAGAAGTCATAAGAGACAGATTTCCGTCCGCATCTTCTGCGCACAGCAGCATTCCTTCTGAGAGAACTCCTGCCAGTTTTGCCGGTTTTAAGTTTACAAGTACCATGACCTTTTTACCCACCATTTCTTCCGGGGTATAGTACTTATGGATGCCGGAAACGATCTGCTTTACGCTGCTTCCGACCTTTACCTTAGAGCAGAGCAGTTTTTTGGACTTCGGAACTGCCTCACACGCGATCACTTCTCCGATCTGGAACTGCAGTTTTTCAAAATCTTCAAAGGTGATCTCCGGTTTTGCCTCGATGTCGATTCCGCCTTCTTCGCCTGCGGCTGCTTCACTTTCCTCTTTCTTCGGATGAAGCTCTTCCACTTTCTTCATAACTTCTTCGATATCCAGACGCGCAAAGAGGATCTCCGGTGTCTCAGTCACTTTGGTTCCGCTTACATAATGACCGAAGGTACCCAGCTCATCAAACGGAATCTCCTTGGTATTTAACTGTGCGAAGATCTTTTCCGCTGTATCCGGCATAAAGCTCTTTAAGAGCGTTGCTCCCATGGTGATGCCCTCTACCAGGTTGTATAATACCGTCTCAAGACGCGGCTTGGTCGCATCATCCTTTGCAAGGATCCACGGCGTTGTCTCATCGATATATTTGTTGCAGCGCTTAAAAAGATTGAAGATTTCCGTGATCGCATCCGCTACACGAAGATCCGCCATCTTCTTCTCTACCTTTCCAACGGTCTCTGTCGCTACTTTCTTTAAGTCATCATCTACTGCTTCGCTCACCTTGGTATCCGTTACCACACCGCCAAAATACTTGTTGCTCATGGAGATGGTACGGTTTACAAGGTTTCCGAGTGTGTTCGCAAGATCAGAGTTAATTCTCTCTACTAAAAGATCCCAGGTGATCACACCGTCATTGTCAAATGGCATCTCATGCAGTACAAAATAGCGCACCGCGTCTACACCAAAGAAATCTACCAGTTCATCCGCATACAGGACATTTCCTTTTGATTTACTCATCTTGCCGTCTCCAAGCAACAGCCACGGATGTCCGAATACCTGCTTTGGCAGTGGCAGATCGAGTGCCATCAGAAAGATCGGCCAGTAGATCGTATGGAAACGGATAATGTCCTTTCCGATCAGATGAAGATCCGCCGGCCAGTTTTTATTAAACAGCTCCGAGGAATTGCCATCCGCGTCATATCCGATCTTGGTGATATAGTTTGTCAGCGCATCCAGCCATACATAAACGACATGCTTCGGATCAAAATCTACCGGGATTCCCCATTTAAAGGAAGTTCTGGATACACAAAGATCCTGAAGTCCCGGAAGCAGGAAATTGTTCATCATCTCATTTTTTCTGGAAACCGGCTGGATAAATTCCGGATGTGTATTGATGTGCTCGATCAGGCGATCCGCATACTTGCTCATTTTAAAGAAATATGCCTCCTCCTTTGCCGGCTTTACTTCACGGCCGCAATCCGGGCACTTTCCGTCCACTAACTGTGACTCTGTCCAGAAAGATTCACACGGTGTACAGTAAAGTCCCTCATAGGATCCCTTGTAAATGTCACCTTTATCGTAGAGCTTCTTAAAGATCTTCTGAACCTGTTTCTTGTGATCCGCGTCGGTAGTACGGATAAAATTATCATAGGAAGCATTCATCAGATCCCAGATCTTCTTTACCTCCGCAGATACTTGATCCACATATTCCTGCGGTGAGATTCCGGCTTCCTCTGCCTTTAACTCGATCTTCTGGCCATGCTCATCGGTTCCTGTCTGGAAATAGACATCATAGCCTTCCTGTCTTTTGTAACGCGCGATCGCATCTGCAAGCACGATCTCATAAGTATTTCCGATGTGCGGTTTGCCGGATGCGTATGCGATTGCAGTTGTCATATAAAATTTTCCTTTGTCTGCCATCTTTTTATCTCCTCTTTTTCTTATTGCTATAATATAAAAAAACCGCCCTCACTTCCGGATCTTCCGGAAATGAAGACGGGATCAACCGTGTTACCACTTCACTTTACTCCTACCTCGCGGTAAAAGCCTCATCAGGTACAGCATCTGTTAAAAACGATGCGATACTCTCCGCTGTAACAGGCGGTCCTGTCAGAACTTATCCATCACGGTTCAGCCCTACCACTCCAAAGCCATCTTCTATCTGCCTGCCTATACCCCGCTCTCAGCAATCCGGGACTCTCTGTCATATTTTTGCAGATATACTCTCTTTTTCAACGTGTTTACATTCGCTTTATTAAAACTATCACAGTCTTTTTCACTTGTCAACTTTTTACTCAGTCTTCAAAAAAGTCGTCCAGCTTTGTTCCGCAGCTTGCGCAGAAGCTTGCGTCCTCTGCAACTTCCGCTCCGCAGTTCGGACATTTCTTTGCTCCCTTTAAGTTCATAAGCTGTGTTTTCATATCTGATATCGCGCTTAAAGCCTCTTCAATGACGTTGCACTCTTCATAATCCAGAATGTCGTCATCCTTATGCGCTTCATAATATTTCTTTCCGATCAGCGCATACTGTTTCTCCACAAAGTCTTCCTTTGCGCGGATATCCATCTTTAATTTTGCCACACTTGAAAGTTCTTTTGCCTTCTCTGTTACATCTTTTCCGGCGCTCACGATCGTATCACCGATTTTTTCAAAAATTTCCATCAGGCATCTCTCCTTTACCAATTTTTTATATTATAGTCTCTTTTTCCCGGATTTTCAATCATTTTGCATGCCTAACGCTTGCAGATATATACCATATAAACCGCATAGACCAAAAGCATTACAATGCCTTCCCCGCGCGTGAGTTTCTTTTTGCTCTGCGCAAAGAACCATACTTCCAGGCTCATGAAAATGAGCAGTATGATATCTATGATATTTTCCCGGATAAACTGGATCGGGCTTATCGCAGCTGCGATTCCGAGTACAAACAGGATGTTAAAGATATTCGATCCGATCACATTTCCGAGTGCCATATCCACTTCGTTTTTGCGTGCCGCAACAATAGAAGTCACAAGTTCCGGCAAAGATGTTCCGAGTGCCACGATCGTAAGACCGATCAGCGTCTGGCTCAGGCCAAATTCTGCCGCAATCACGGATGCGCCGTTTACGACCGCGTCTCCGCCGAGTGCAATACCGATCGCTCCCACAACAATAAATACGATGCATTTCCATACCGGAAGGATCTCTACCTCATCCGCGATCTCCTGATCTTCCTGTTCCGCCGCCGTAATATCTCCGTCCCGTCTTGCCTTTAACGCGGATTTTACCATGATCACCAAAAATACCGCAAAGACCACGAGTAAAATGATCCCGTCCACTCTGCCAAGCGTCATTCCAAAATATCCGAGCACAAGTAACAGTCCCGCTACGATGATTGAAAACGGAAGGTCACGCTTTAACGTGTCTCTCTGTACTGCGAGTGGTGTAAAAAGCGCGCATACCCCGCAGACGACCATCAGATTAAAAATATTTGAACCTACGGCATTGCTGACTGCCAGCGAATTGTTATTCGTAATCGATGCCGTCACACTGACTGCACACTCCGGCAGACTGGTTCCCATTGCAACGACCGTCATACCGATGATGATCGATGGTACCCGCAGACGCTTCGCCACACTTGCGCTTCCGTCTACGAAAAAGTCTGCCCCTTTGATCAAAAAAATAAAACCAACGATCAGTGTGATAATTGCCACGATCAATTCTCTCATTCCATTTCTCCTTTTCTCTTATTGGTTTTTGTGGATCTTCCCACAAACCGGTAAAATATTATTTACAATGCAAGGATACCCAGATGCTCCAGTAAAATCTTAAGTCCGAGCAGCACAAGGATCAGTCCGCCGACAAACTCCGCTCTGTTTTTGTACTTGCTTCCGAAGAAATTTCCGATATAAACGCCGCCGACCGAGATCACAAATGTCGTACATCCAATGATCGAGATCGCTTCCACGATCGGAGTTCCGAGAAACGCAAAGGTAATTCCTACAGCCAGCGCATCGATACTTGTCGCTACCGCAAGCACAAACATCTCTTTTATATTTAACGGCACATCCTCTTTTTTTACAACCCCATCTTCTTCTTTTTTTAGGGATTCTACCATCATTTTTCCACCGATAAATCCAAGCAGCACAAAAGCCACCCAGTGATCGATGCTCTTGATGTAATGTTCAAACTGTCTGCCGAGCACCCAGCCGATAAAAGGCATCAGTGCCTGAAATCCTCCAAAGAACAGTCCGATCGTCACGGTCTGCTTCTTGTTTACCTTGACCATGCCAAGACCCTTACAGACGGACACCGCGAACGCGTCCATCGACAATCCGATTCCCATTAAAAACAATTCAATAAATAATGCCATTTGATTCACCCTCATTTCGTTTTTCTCCCCGAGTTTACGCAGCTTTGTCCATTTTCATAATATGTGTAAAAAAAAGCCCATGTATGCCCTTTTTTTCAGGCACACATGAGTCTCATTCTTTAAGATTTGCCAGGTCCGCCGGGCCAGTCTGTTGACAAACCACGCTTTTTTAACTGCTTGCGCGAACTACTCCCTCAAGGAAATCTTTCGTTTTTAGAAATTTCTTTTAATATACCGAACTAATGATAAAATGTCAATCCTAATTGATAAAAAGCTGGCAGTTGTACTAAAATAAATACATAATCTTCCATAAAACTTAGAAAACATTTTTCTGTTGACAAACTTCCTTTTCCATGTTTATAATGGCGTTAGTTTCAAATTAAAAAAGGCAGTGACAGGAACAAGTAGATTTAAGTGAAACAGACAGAAAGCAGCCGGTGGATGAGAGGCGCGTGGGAAGCTTATTTTGAATACCTCCTCAAGCCTTGCACCGAAATCCGCTTATGGATCACATTTCATAGACGTACAGTAGGCTGCAACGTTTTGCACCCGTTATCGTGCAAAAGTATTGATTGATACTTGCTGAGACAGGAAGCGTGAGCTTTCCTGTAAACTAAGGTGGTAACACGAGCAGATACCTCGTCCTTTGATGGGACGGGGTTTTTTTATTCAATTTTTTATGAAAAAGGAGAGCAAAAATGACAGTATATGACGAATTAGTTGCCCGCGGTCTGATCGCCCAGGTAACCGATGAAAAAGAGATCAAAGAACTCGTAAACAACGGAAAGGCCGTTTTCTACATTGGCTTCGACCCGACCGCAGACAGCCTTCATGTCGGACACTTTATGGCACTCTGCCTGATGAAACGTCTCCAGATGGCAGGCAACAAACCGATCGCTTTGATCGGCGGCGGTACCGCAATGATCGGTGATCCGTCCGGACGTACCGATATGCGTCAGATGATGACCAAAGAGACGATCAACCACAACGTAGAATGCTTCAAAAAGCAGATGAGCCGTTTCATCGATTTCTCCGATGACAAAGCGCTTTTGGTAAACAATGCGGACTGGCTCTTAGATCTGAACTATGTCGATGTACTGCGCGATATCGGACCGCATTTCTCTGTAAACCGCATGCTCACCGCAGAGTGCTACAAACAGCGTATGGAACGCGGTCTGAGCTTCCTGGAATTTAACTACATGATCATGCAGAGTTTCGACTTCTACACCCTGTTCCAGAAATATGGCTGTAACATGGAATTCGGCGGGGATGACCAGTGGAGCAACATGCTCGGCGGTACCGAACTGATCCGCCGTAAGCTTGGAAAAGACGCTTACGCCATGACGATCAACCTCTTATTAAATTCCGAAGGAAAAAAGATGGGCAAAACCCAGTCCGGCGCTGTATGGCTTGATCCGAACAAGACATCTCCGTTTGAATTTTACCAGTACTGGAGAAATGTCTCCGACGCTGACGTTTTAAAATGCCTGCGCATGCTCACTTTCCTGCCGTTAGAACAGATCGATGAGATGGACAAATGGGAAGGCAGCCAGTTAAATCAGGCAAAAGAGATCCTTGCATTCGAGCTGACCAAGCTGGTACATGGCGAAGAAGAAGCGAAAAAAGCCGAGGAAGGTGCGAAAGCTCTGTTTGCCGGCGGTGGAAATACCGACAATATGCCGACTACCGTTCTTGCCGCGGACGATTTCCGTGAAGATGCAATCGATATCTTAACGCTTCTCGTAAAATCCGGGTTAAGCGCTTCCAGAAACGAAGCACGCCGTGCCGTAGAACAGGGCGGTGTCTCCTTAGACGGCGAAAAAGTAACCGATATCAAAGCTGCTTTTGAAAAAACCACTTTTTCCGGTGATGGCGTCGTAGTAAAACGTGGAAAGAAAAACTTCCGCAAGATCACTTTATAATAAAAATTCATGTAACATTTATTACAATAACAGAAAGACCGACCCAGGCGTCAGAATTCCTTTTCCGGCGACCTGCGGTCGGTTTATTTTTTTACTCTGTAATTAAGATCCTCGGCTCCACTTTTTTGATCTGTCCGGACAGAAGAAACGCAACGATCATAAAGATCAACGTTACGATAGCTGCCGGCCGGATCATTGCCACCGGATCAAGCTTTGAGGAGAATGCCGCAATCCCGCAGCGCTGCAGAAATACTCCAACGATCGGATCCGTAAACAGCGCACTGGAAATGATCCCGCCTATCCCTCCGATGGCGGAGACGATCCCAAAACGCAGTGCAAACATGATACGAAGTCTGCGTGAGGTAAACCCAAGAGACTTATAAATGCCCAGATCATTTTTCTCCTGATACAGGATACGGCTTCCGGTCATGGCGATCACCACAAATATGAACAGAACCGAAATGACATACATCAGCTTTCGAAATGCCTGCAGCGCCGATACGATACCGTCAAGCCCCGACCAGGAATCCGGATTATCTATCTGAATCCGGTCTCCATATGTTTCCTTCAATTCCCGGATCACCGACTTCGCTTTATCCGGATCTTTTAACACATAGTAGGTATAATACCGGTTTTCCTCCGTCAGCCCGAACTTTTCCGCCCCTTCTTTGCTGATCCCGAAATTTGCTCCCATATCATTGGCACACTGGTACACGCCGCTTATGATAAATTCCTCTGTTTTTCCATCATAATCGACCTCCACAACATCTCCGATATCTTTTCCAATTTCCTTTGCTACCGTTTCCGTAACTAATATTTCATCTCCGTATTTGCATATCCGTCCACGCAGCAGATGATAAAGCTCCGGTTTTTCATTCACATTCATCAGGTAATCGATCTGATCCACCGAAGCATTCTTCATGACATACAAAAAAGAATCTTTGATTCCGGCCTTCTTTTGCATCCAGTCCTCGATCTCTTTTTTCAGCTCCTGCTCATCCGACCCATCATCCGTATACTTTATTCCGATATCATAAGATACTGTATTAAATTCCTGCATGAGACCATCTCCATCCGGTCCGAGCCACGCTCCGAGCCTTGCAGTCAGCGACAGGAAAAATACGAGCAGAGCCGTCACGATTCCTGCACTGATATACTGTTTTTTGCCGGAAAGCATCTGGCGGAACGCGAGATGAAAAGAAAGCCCCCGCTTATAGATCCCCGTTGTCATTCTGCTCTTAAAATGTACATCCTGTATTCCTCCGCGGATCGCGCGAATTGGCGTAATTTTGCCTACTTTTGCTGTTTTTGTAAAAATAACAACGAAAAGCAGCAATAAGATCACTCCGAGTGATGCTGCGCATATCCCTGCCGGCAGTGTTGCCGGGATCATCAGCCCGGTTGCCGGTATGATCAGACGATCGATATACCGCACCACCGGATACGCAGCCGGTATTCCGCATGCCATTCCAAGTACGATGGAGAAAAGATACTGATACATTTTTATCCGGCGCAGATCTTTGTTTGTAAAACCGATCGCCTTTAAAACACCCATGTTGGTATAATCCTGCTCGATTCCGGTCGTGATACTGTGGCTCAATACCACAACCGCCACAACGACGAGTACCGTCACAAATACGAGGAAGAAACCGACAAAAATATTTTGTGCAATCAGCATATATCCTTCTATGGTCGTTTTGGAATAAGATCTATAGGTGTAGTTTTTCAGATCCGTATTCTCATTGAGTTCCTTTATAAATTCTTTTGTCTTCTGTCCGCTGTCTTTTTTCTGAAAAATATGCAGCATTTCCGCATCCGCAACGGTAGACGCTTCCCCTGCCATAAGCACATTCTGTTCGAGTTCTTCCATTGAAGCCTTATTGATCAGCATGGTTTTCACCCCCATCATGGAACTTCCCGCAAACGGGTCTTCAAAAAATCCCCTAATCGTAAAACGCATTTGCTTTTCCTCACCGGCGATCTGGATCTCTACCGAATCTCCGATGTCTACTCCATACATCGTGATAAACGATGGGGATACATACATTTCTCCGTCTTTTGGCTCTTTCGGATTTTTCTGTATCCCGGTAAGATCTTCCTTATAAATATAATAATCATAATTTTCCGGTTCGTAGACTGCAAGCATTCCGTTATTCTGCGTTTGTTTTTTTCCAGCCTTATACAATACCTGTTTGATCTTCTGCCGCTCCGTTTTCTCTGTACCGCGAAGTTCCTCAATCTGATCGATCAGCTCCTCTACGCCCGGCTGCTCGATGATCCAGCTTGTCACATCACCGTAACCGACACGGTCTAACTGTTCGCTCTCATATACCCTGCTGTTCTGCCCGACCGCAAGTACTGCACAGAGTGCCATCGTAATGATAAAAACAAGGATCAGCATACCAAAAAAAGCGCCTTTTTGCTTTTTGATATTCTTTTTTAACAATAATATATACTTCATTCTGACTCACCCCCTACCATGACATGGAGGAGAGCCATGCGTCTACCTGCTTTTCCCTGTTTTTCGTGTCTTTGCTCTCATAAGGCGGCATTTCCATTTCGCCGCTTATCTTTCCATCCTCCAGATAGAGAAAACGGTTTGCATGAATCGCTGCGCGGATATCGTGTGTTACCATCAAAATGCTCTGACCCTGCCGGTTCAGCTCCGTCAAAAGATCCAGCACATCTTCGGTATTGCGCTTGTTTAATGCCCCGGTCGGCTCATCCGCAAAAATGATCTCCGGCTCATTCATCATCGCACGGGCGATCGCTGCACGCTGTGCCTCTCCACCAGACACCTGGGAAGGCAGACGATCTTTTGCGTGTTCCACATGTGTCTGTGTAAGCAGCGCAAGCGCGCGTTCCCGCACTTCCTTCGTGCTCTTCTTCTGCCCCAGATAGCCGACCACAGCAGCATTTTCCAGAAGTGTCAGATTACTGATCAGATGCATCTGCTGAAAAATAAAACCGAATTCCTTTGCACGGATATCTGCCATCTGTTTTTCCGCGTAGGAATTAAGCTCCTTATCTTTATAATAGATTTTGCCGTTCGTTGCTGTATCCATTCCGCTCAACGTATACAAAAGTGTCGATTTTCCGGCTCCCGAAGATCCCATGATGACCGTAAAATCTCCCTTGTAAATCTCTAAATTTATCATATCGAGTACATGATTCTGTCCACCGTTGTTCGCAAAACTTTTGCACAGATCAACAGCCTTTAAAATTTGTGTTTTCATTTTTTTGTCCTTTCTGTTATATCGATTGACTATGTTATAACAAAAAAGTTTTTAAGAAGTCTTTAAGAGATTTCTTTTTTGCATATTTTTCTTTTTCTGTCATAAGATATACTATGAAAAATATGAATTTTTTAAAATCTAATATGATCCTCGGAACTGTTTTTGTTCTGATCACCGGCACGATCTCTCATTTCATTTATGACTGGTCGGGTCAAAACTACATACTCGGACTGATTTTTCCGACAAACGAATCCACCTGGGAACACATGAAGCTGGTCTTTTTTCCCATGCTTCTCTGCGCGTTTTTTCTGAACCGCCGGCTTATGGCAGATTATCCCTGTATCACCAGCGCTCTGCTTGCTGGCATTTTACTCGGGACTTTTCTGATCCCGGTTCTTTTTTACAGCTATTCCGGTATTTTGGGAAATCATTTTCTCTGGCTTGATATTGCTGTTTTTGCGCTCAGTGTGATCCTCGCTTTTGGGGCTTCTTACCGCCTCACTTTATCCTGCCGGGCAAAAAATTACGGAAATCTGTTCGGGCTGCTTGTCTTTGTTGTCCTGCTTTGCTTTCTCTTTTTCACCTATCATGCACCGGCTCTCGGTCTTTTTACGGATCCGACAAAACAGTTTTAACAAAACCTGCTTTAGCGGATTTTTTCTCCCGGCACATCCGCAAGCTCAAATGTTACGACTGCGTCAAGTCCGTCGGCATGGTTCCTTAACTTCAATTCTCCATCCATCCGTTTTAAAATATAAGTGACGATATAAAGACCAAGTCCGGAGCCCGGTGCATCTCCGGTATTTTTCCCGCGATAAAATTTTTCACAGATAAAAGGCATATCCTGCGGCAGGATCCCTTTTCCATGATCACGCACATGGATCTCATACTTTCCGTCCCGGATCTGCGCGCTCACTTCGATCTTTGTCCCCGGCGCGTATTTTCTTGCATTGTTCAGTAAGTTTTCAATCACCTGCGCAAGCCGCTTTTCATCCAGACAAAGCTCTGCCCTCGGAAACGGCGTATCCAAAACGACCTCTTCATACGCAAAATCCCTGCAGATTTCTTCCAAAACCGTATCCATCTGGATCTGCCGCTTTTCTATTTCCAGATGTTCCAGTTCCGAAAGCGAGTGCAGCACCAGATCGTTGGTCAGCCCTGTTACCTCATCACACTTTTTTAGGATCACCGATGCATACTGCTGTCTCTTCTCATAACCGGATTCCAGATTCGCCTCAAGCGCCTCGGCATAGGCACGGATTGATGCGATCGGTGTTTTAATATCGTGCGAAAGTGTCGCAATGATCGTCTTATTTTCCTGTATCGCATATTCCTCACGTTTTCTTGCCCGGATCAGTTCCTCGCGCATATGATCGAACGCCCAGGTAAATGCCCCGAAGAAGTTTGTTCTTTCATAGTCCAGCGAAACGTCAAGATTTCCTTTTGCCAGTTCCCCCGCATACTGCTCCAGTTTTTGAAATGGCGCAAGCATCTTTCTATATAAATAGAAAAAAATAAACAGCATATAGAAAAAGATGATCACCCCACAGGTAACCGTCACCTGAATTGTATATGATCTTTTGCCTTCCGGCGTATCTTCCTTCAATGTTTCACGAAGCGCCTCAATCTCTGCCTGCGCCGGATTACTGCCATCCTCATTTTTTGTGAGCTGTTCCACCTCATTTAAGAGAACAAGCTTCTCTCCCCGGTCTGCCACGATCTCTTTTCTCTGCATAAATAAGAGATAACCCGCACAGATCAAAAGCCAGACCGCCGTTATTACAAACACACTTCGCAAAAGTTGTTTTTTCAATGGTATCCTCCTCATTTTGTCTGCTTCCCGCTTTACTTTTCTTCCGCACACAGACAATATCCCACGCCCCAGACCGTCTTTATCCATTTTGGTTCTGCGGCATTGTCCTCTAATTTTTCCCTGAGCCAGCGGATATGTACCGCGACCGTGGCAATTTCCGCCTCCGAAAAAGCGCCCCACACTTCATGGAGCAATTCTTCTTTCTTTACCACCTGATTTTTATGTCTGCAAAGATAAGCCAGCACATCAAATTCTTTCAATGCCAGCTTTACTTCTTTTCCACCACGTTCTACTTTTCGCATACCGATATCCACACGGACCGATCCAAACTCGTAGATACTTTCCCGTTCCTCTGTTCCGTAAGTACGCCGCATCAGCGCATTGACGCGCGCGATCAGTTCTTTTAACGAATACGGCTTTGCCAGATAGTCATCTCCGCCCATCTCAAGTCCTGTGATCTTATCATCTTCACTTGTCCGTGCGCTGGCAAATATGACCGGAACCTTTGATACGCTTCTTAACTCCTTTAACACCTCAAATCCCGTTCCGTCCGGCAGATTAATGTCCAGTATCATTAACGAAAATTGTTCCTTCTTTAAAATTTCAAATGTTTCTTCGCAGCTTTCCACAATCTTTACTTCGTATCCATATGTTTTCAACATATCCCGGATAATTTCCGCAAGATCCCGGTCATCATCTACCAGCAAAATCTTTTTCTCCATACCTGCTCCCGCTTTATGCTTCTACCTCAGACTACTCTCAGATTACTGTTCGGAGTCATAACTTGTATCACGAACATAAGTCGTTCCATTGTAAATGATCTTATCTTTATCCACATATTCCATGGTAATTTCCCCGTTTTGTGGATTTCTTCTCGCAAAAATCACCTTATTGTTGTTATATGCAACGATCGACTCGTAATTAAAGGCATCCCCCTTGTTTTGTGAAAGAAAAAGACTATTTCCCTTTCCATCCAGACTGTCTCCATATGCATACAGATATAAGATATCCGCGTCTTCTTTCGATGCATCTTCTCCCTGCGCCACATATACGCCGGTAAATTTAGAAGAGATCTCGTTATAATCGATCGTTACGTTATCGGTCAAAAGACTGGCAGAAAGTTTTTCCGGTTCTCCGGTAGGCGCCTCAAAATCTAATATCTTCCATTCTCCCTGATTTAACGCAAATGAAACCGTATATATGGCACTCATATTCCTCTGAAGCGAATCCGTGCCGGTTGCCTCTGCCTCCGGTATATCCGCCCACTGATCTACCGCCATCCGCAGATTCATCCGAATAATATCTGCGGTATTCTTTTCATAATGAAATACATCACTCTTAAAATTATGTCCCTGATCCGAAACCGAAACGATATAGTGAAGTTCCCCTTTTTCGTAAGATTTGTCTGCGCCGGAAATAATTCCTGCGTTTAACATATCTTCCACCAATGTATTTACTCCATCTCTGGACACCGCTCCGCTTACATCCGCAAAACTTTCCGGTACCTCTTTTATCACATTCTCGGAGGAACCTTCCTTGCCATCAACAATCAGATCCTGTGCCGCCTGTTCGATCACCGGCTGCACCAACGCACAAAGTTCTTCTACCGTAACATAATTTCCGGTCTCACTTTTCATTGCCGCATCCGCTTCTGTTTTGTTTTCCACAGCAGTAATCTCTGCTTCCGAATTATCCACAACCTGCATCTGTTGTTCTGTGGATGACTCCGTCTTTGAGCTTCCATTTACAGTATCTGTGCCGGTTCCCTGCTCTCCTTCTAAAACCGATGACTTTCCTCCACATCCCAAAACCGTTGTAAGTAAAAGCATCCCCATACATACACTGACTATTCTTTTTTTCATTTTTCATCCTCCCTTTATTTCCATTATCGTTATTTATCATTTTTTTCTACTTTTATTATAATAGATATTTCAAATAATATATATAGAAAAAAAAGAGACTTAAAAAATTAAGTCTCTTTTCGAGGCGACTAACGGATTTGAACCGATGATCAGGGAGTTGCAGTCCCACGCCTTACCACTTGGCTAAGTCGCCATACTTTATTATATTCTATCAAAACAGGAATTATACGTCAAGTAAATCCTGGATGACTCCGACGGGAATCGAACCCGTGTTACCGCCGTGAAAGGGCGATGTCTTAACCGCTTGACCACGGAGCCGTTCTCTCCTGTTTGCTTCTTTCCTCTTTTCGGAAAAAAAAAGCTCCCCGAGTAGGGCTCGAACCTACAACATCACGGTTAACAGCCGTGCGCTCTACCATTGAGCTATCGAGGATTATTCATATACTTTCAAAATTTCACACAGATCCGTGTACCGCTTACTCTTACATCTGGCTTTCGCCTGATGTTTCTTGGTCAAGCCCTCGACCGATTAGTAACAGTCAGCTCCATGCGTTGCCGCACTTCCACCTCTGCCCTATCTACCTGATACTCTCTCAGGGGTCTTACTTCCTCAAGGGAAGGGATATCTCATCTTGGGGGGGGCTTCACGCTTAGATGCCTTCAGCGTTTATCCCTTCCGGACTTGGCTACCCTGCCATGGGATTGGTTCCCAACAGGTACACCAGTGGTCCGTCCAGCCCGGTCCTCTCGTACTAAGGCCAGCTCCCCTCAGATATCCTCCGCCCGCGCCGGATAGGGACCGAACTGTCTCACGACGTTCTGAACCCAGCTCGCGTACCGC